>OJIU01000376.1_pt1 | contig 16054 bp, 20 predicted proteins | sample 1595961 | NCBI WGS metagenome assembly OJIU01 (sample SAMEA4350144, study PRJEB24818) | metagenome | biome: human; feature: gut; material: faeces | place: Denmark | collected 2013-09
GGCTGATCCCATTGGTAATTCGGCGACTGGCTACCTGCTCCAGATACTGCTCGGCAGCATCCAGCAGTGCGCCTTCGTTTCCACCAAATGCCGCGAGGAATTTAGCATAACCATTTACGAGCTTACGCTCATTGCTGGATATCGCCCCGCCGGTGGGTTCCCAGTATTCGAAACCGAGATTGAGTAATGCGAAAAAGCGACGGTGAAAAGCAGGGTTGCGTACCTGCCGGAACTCGGCCACCAGCACGGCGCCTAGTTTGATTTTTGATTGCAGAATATCGCTGGTCTCCGGCGTCGCGGGGATCAGGATTCCTGATGACTGCTTGATGAGTTGTAGTTCGTGCGCCATGGTATTCCCCGTGGCGCATAATTGTCAGGTTACTGGTTGTTCAGGCCAGTGACAGAATTATGATTGGGTACGTAGCATTAAGTCAATTTTTAGAAGTCATCTCCCTTACAACTTCCATGATGGTTTCTTTGGACCAGTACAATTCATCTCTGGATAATTTTCTGTTAGTTACAGAACCGGCCTTGGCTGAAAGGATGTAGCGTTCATCCGCTGCAAGTCCGAAAGACAAAAGCTCCCGACCTTTCCCATCGGTTATGATCACCCGTAAATTATCAGCAAGATCTGATTGGGCTACATCTGCCACTTAATCCCCCTGAGCGACATACAGACGCGATTAAAGAATGTCGGCAGCAGCATCAAAGGGATACACATTTTGGTATTCTGATAAATGCGCGCCAGCCTTAAGCGCAATTCTAATAAAACCAGTCGTCAGCGCTTTCCCAGGTATCCTGGAGGATTGATTCAATTTTCTTTTTATCGTCCTTGTCACCGCCAAAAACACTTAACCCATCCGACCCGGCACGGCGGATTGTGAGCCTGCAATTGTCATAGTGATCATTCAGGCGCTTAAGCAATTCTTTCTCCAGTGCAGGTACTGCGCCTTTAGGAAGTTCTTTCATGCGATCAATGGTTAATTCCACTTTCATAATAGCCTCCATTGCATGTACTGTGTTTTTATACAGTATACCTATGCACGGAAATGATCAACGTTTTAAGAGCACAAATTGTGAATTTTCTGTCAGTATTAAAAAAAGAAAACCCGCCGTAGCGGGTTGAATTAGCAATGTTTTATTAAGCCGCTATTTGTTTCTGCTGACAAAGCTCTGGCAAATTAGCACGCACCAGTGCTTCAGCAAACGGCGGAGGAACAGCGTTACCGCAGCGGGCAACCTGCTTATCCTTCGCGTACTTCTTGCCCCGATAGTCCTGGTCGATGATGTACCACTCAGGGAAGCCCTGCGCGCGGTATAGCTCGTGCGGTTGCAGCATACGCATGCCAATATCAACTATGCGGTAAGTTATGCCGTCAACTGTCACCAACCCGTCGCAATCCTCGCCGCAGTATTCCCGCAGGAACGCCAGAGTTTGCTGCGCGCGATATTCGTCGTATTCATCGACCGCAAGAGTGGTTTTCACCTCCCCTACGTGCAGCCCACCCGCCGTCACCGTTGGCATTGGATCGCTGGTTGGTTGACCGTCACGACAAGTTCCGCGCAGTTTTACCAGATGGGAGGCAACTACCGCATGATGGTCGACAGTGGTCACTGAATGCGCGGGTTCATCCATACTGACACCCGGCCCCGTATAGTTACCGCCATAGTGTTTCGCCAGGAACGCACTCACCGTCGCGAATTTATTACCACCTGCAGTAACAGTCCCCAGAGGGTTATCCAGTCGCAGCACACGCGGTTCTTGTCCAGGACGTTCGCCATAACCCATCTGGATCAGCGTAGGCGTCACCAGTTGAGATTTACCGCCACCACCAGCTGTGATGGTTGCGCTCGGTTCGTCTGCCCGGTGTCCGACACTGGCCCCAAACTGGCGGGCTATCACTGGCGCAACCAGACAGGCGCGGGATTGCTTCAGAATGGTGTGAGCAGGTTTATCCAGCGGGCGCGGTTTAGCCTGGTATTCACTGCCACCATTACCGGCCAGGAACGGCGTCAGTGCAGCCTCAACAATCCCGAGTGCATGCCCATTCCCGCCCGGGCGTTTTGATGTACCAGCAGTTACCGTCGGTACCGGTTCGGTAACGGGCTGCCCGGTTGCGCCGGTACGGAACTTTGTCAGGTGTGGAATGGCTAACGCGTAGCCATGGGTTTTGGTAATGGTCTGCAATGGCTCACTCAGTGCCTGCCCACGGAAACAGTCGTATTTCCCTTTGGTCGTAGTGTGATTGCATTTCACGATGAACGGCGACGCACTGTCGATAACAAAGCGCTGTATGCCGCGCGCGATCCGCTTCAGGGTATTTTCTGCCAGCGGTTTTTTGCGGTCGAATATCGACGGAGCCGGAATTGACCAGTCGATACACTCCGCAGCTGTACGCCATGGTGCCAGCCTGCCAGCCTGAACCGCAGGTGATTTCGGATCCCCATGCGTTGGTTCCGGCCACACAATCGGCTTCCCATCGCGGCGCATGACCATGAAGAAACGTTTTCTGATTGTCGGTGCGCCATAGTCGCAGGCGCGCAATTCGCGATACTCAACGACATAGCCCAGACCTTTAACCAGCCGTGCGGCATCCTCGCTATCAAGCGAAATATTCAAAAAATCACAACATTCAGCCAGCGCCGGATGTGATGCAGAAATACCAGTCGTCAGCATTGCGACAAAAGCGTTAAAGGTCTCACCGATACGCGCCGGGTCAGGACGCTGTTCAACTGGTTCAGGTGGTCCAATAAATTCATCAAGGAAGCGATCCGCATGACTGATGAATGGCATTTCGCGTAATAATGGCCCCCACGTTTTAAACTCTTCGACGTTCTCCAGTTTCATTACCCGCGGCTCCACATCCAGCCCCCAGCGCAGCACCACCCAAGCCAGTCCGCGGATCGCTTTCTCAACAGGTTTAGCGCCTTTAGCTTTAGAAAAGTGGCGGCAATCTGGAGAAAACCATACCAGCGCCACCGGACGTCCTGCGGTAGCTACCTTTGGTCGAACCTCATACACAGACTCGCAGTAGTGCAACGTATCAGGGTGGTTCGTTGTATGCATCGCCACGGCGTTCTCGTCGTGGTTAATAGCAATATCAACGCTGCGACCGATTGCCAGCTCAATTCCCGTACTCGCCCCGCCGCCGCCGGCAAAGTTATCAACGATGATTTCTCTCACGCGTATTTCTCCATAGCGATGGCCAGTGACCGGGCCGCAGCGATTATTGACGGTACCGGCATTTTCTCCAGCCACATGCGATTGATGTGATGTTTCAGGCGGCGCTGGTGATGTGCCGGGAGATCCCCGGCACTTTCAATCTGGCTATATACCATTCCCACTTCGGCAGGCCAGACAGTTTCCTCAACATTCACCAGCAACAGGTTTTCCAGCTCGACGATACGCTTCGTGGCATATTCCAGTTGCGGATCCATCACTTATCTCCCTGATGCTGATCCGCTTTGATGTGCAGACGTGGCTCACCGTCTAGCGGCTCAGGCCATTCGCGCTGCTTGTTCACTGCCAGCTTTTCTACCATCGCCTGGTTAATCTGCTCGTCACTGATACCGGCACGACGTTGCGCATCCCATAACAGGAATTGCATGTCAGCCCATTCGCTAAGGTCGCCGGGTTCAGCAGCAGCCTCGAGCGCTTCTTTGGAAAGGTGCTTCAGCGGACCAACTGGACCGACATCGCCGAAAGTAGCCAGTGACCATGCTGCATGTTCACGGCGTACTTGTTCGCGGGCCATCGACTCCAGAACCCCATTAAACACTTTCACAGCATCAGCCATTGCGTAGCCGAGATTGCCGCCGTCGCTTTGTGCTGCTGCTTTGCTGAGTATTTCGCGTATCTGGTACAGGCGATCGAGTGATACAGGACCGTGCGCCGGGTGGTTGTTAGTTGTCATGGGTTAGTCCTCGAAATCTTGTGACCGGGTGCGAAAGCGAGAGTTCTATCTTTGCTGATGCGCCAGCCATGCGACCGCGCCTCTTTAGCGCAACCAGACCACGACGAGCCAACGTACTCACCAAAATCAGGGCTACCCCATTGCTTTGCTGTGCATTCCTCACAGTCGCAATGAAGATGCAAAGTGTAATTTGCGGCGATCATCTCACTCCCCCTTCACGCCAATGCCAGCGGCGGAACGTTCGGCTTCACTTTGTTCCCAAAACCACTTGTGAAGCGCCATAAGCTCTTCGTCAATCGTGGTATATTTACGGTCGAAGTACGCCTGAGCGTCTTTCTCTGCTTCGTCTGGTAATTCACCGGGCCCAAACAGCGTGTTATAAATCCATGCCAAACCGTTCTTCGCGTCGCCAGTTGCTTGCCATTCGATAATCGCAGCCTGCATGACCAGAATGTTTTTCCCGATTAACAGGTCCAGTTCTTTGTGCCGATTGCGGATGTATGCATTCTCGCTCTGTAATTCAGCGTTGCGCTTCTCTGCGGCTTCCAGTTCATCCAGCAGCACGTTAGCTTCATCCTCTTTCAGCACCACAGTGTCAAAGCTCTCGGTCTGTTTTTTTATTTTTGCAATCAGCGCCTGTTTGTTGAGTGCTGTCATTGGGCTGCCTCCAACTTCAATTCGTCAGAAAAATTCTGCAATTCATTGATGATTTCTTCGGTCTTATCTGGATTGCATTCGTTGCGAATAATCCATTCAATTCGTCCGATAAAATCGTTACGCGCACTTGCCCGCACTTCAGCCAGGAAAGCGTCGGTGGCTGGGGTTTTTGCATACACTGAATCCACCGTTTGCAGTAGTTCGGTTGCATCCTCCATCGCGGCACGCCAGTCCATGCGGCCGCCACTATGCTCAAGAATAGAAACGGCCAGCGCACGAATGAATACATGGCGCTCACGCGCATGAGCATTCTCCGCCGCCAGCTCCCTGCACTTGCTCTCGGCGTTAGCGAGTTGTACTGCCATGTCTGTGACTTCGGCTTCAAGTTTTTCAGCGTATTCAATCAGGAGATCGATTCTTTCGGGCGTTACGGTTTTAACGTATTTGCAAATCGATGACGCATAATTATCATCCTGGAGTGTGCCAGCCAGGCCATTACAAAATTTGCGGTTCCCTTTTGTCGCCTTGATATCGGCGATGATTTTATTAACGTCTGGTTTCATGCTGATGCTCTCCCGTAAAACGCCAGTACACGCTGCATAGCCGGACTTGTGCGGCATACGGATGTGACCATGTTTTTTCTCACTTTCGATTTGAGTTGCTTGATATTCTGCTCGCCACCGGGTTGCAGCGAATAGACCGGGCGATGCGGTTCGCCAGTGCGGATTACTACCGCCCTGCGTGTCAGGTGAAGCAGCAGGTTATGTGCCTTCTTGCAGTCGCATCCCAGCAGGTTCTGAACCTGACGAGGCGTGATGGTCTGGTTAGTCCGAAGAAAATCGACAATTGCCCATAGTGATTTGCTTGCCATAGTGATTTCCCCCATTAGACCAGACCGGCGTTTTTGCGTTGTTTGTACTGAGCCATCAGCATTTCTGCAGGCGTTGGGCCAGTAGCTGCTTTCGGCGCTGCAAGTGCGCGACGGATTGGCGGTACCGGCTTACCGGACAGTGCTCGCTTTTCCCAGTCATGCAGGATGTCACCAGCGGCTCGGATAAGTTCCTTCTCACTGAACTGTCCCTCTGTTCCACGACGGCGAAGCTCCAGGCAGACGTGGTAATACAGCGGGTTTTTATCCTTCCATGGGAACTGCTCACTGGTCGGATAGCGAAAAACAAGTTTCCGCCAGCGCCAGTATTCGCTCATGATGTCGTCCACACTGACACCCAGAGCACCACTCCCCTCACGGCACCACGAAATAAACTGACCCGGCGACGGCCAGAACGGTGACTGGCTGGATCGGGCTTTCTGCATCCCGGCGGAAAGTTGCTCACGGGAGGTGATGCCTGACTCAGCAAAAGCCGCGATCCATTGCTGCTTCGCAACGCGAATATCAGCGTCAGTACGTAGGTTCGTCTGAGTGGATGCCGGGAATACCTGCATGAGGTTTTCAAAAAGCATATCCACCAACTTTTCAGCGTCAGCGTTAACAACCTTGCGTCCGTCGTAAGAATCTCCAGCCATGCGCGATAGCATTTCGCTGTCGCGATTCTGAATTGCACGATAAAGATCCAGGGTCATAAAAATTTCTCCCATGCTTCAGGACTGTTCCAGTGCGGGCCAGTTTCGGATTTGTTTGCGCTGACATCTGCGCGTGGCTTACGGGTAGTGTCTTCGCTGTGAAGGGTTAACGTGTCCCACTTGGCGCGGAGCTTTGCGGGGGAGAGAATATTTTTGTACCAGAACGAGTCTTTGCAGGCCCATCGGAACAGCTCACAAATCTCTTTGTGGGTGCGTCCGTCCAGTTGGCGCATCAGGCGTATATCATTCGCCCAGCCAGCCATATTCGGTTTTTTCAGGGATGGTTTGGTGATGTCGCGCAGCGCCAGCATCCACTCTGCACAACGGAGATCGTCAGATGTCCCCCACTTGTCACCCTTCGGTGTCTGGACAGCTGCATCAGGAACAATTTTGGAAATTCTCTGACGTACATTAAATACGTTAGTATTTAATATTACTTCTTGTTCATGATTCTCGGGCTTAAGCGCGCCCTTATGCTCGGGGTTATGCTCGGCATCCACTCCCGAAGCCTTGCCATTGCTGGGTTCGTTATGCTCGGGGCTATGCTCGCTGTTATGCGCGGCGTTATGCGCGGGTGAATCGTCCATTTTTTGAGCGTAATGCGCGAAATTTGTGATGGTTATTACAGTGCCTTTTCTCTTCTCGCCAGCGGTTGAAATCATCCCTTCTTTCACGAAAAGAGACAGCATTCGATCCACTGCATGACGGCTTGTTGGTTCCCCATTTCGGTCGCATAATTTCAGCCCGAGATCTGCCGACGTGGTCACCAGTTGTCCGGTTTGTAATGGCCACTGCCGGCCTTTAAAGTTTGCCGTGTAGGGCTGGCGGGCGGCGCCCAACAAAAGGTTCTCCCATAGCGTGCGCAGGAAGACATCTTTAGCCCAGGGCTTCTTCAGTACACTCCGGTACAACGGGATGAATCCGGTCTTCTGGTTCTCCATCCGGTTGCTCCTGACGGCGGTACGCGCCGCAAAATCGGCGTAGGCGACATTCGACATAGCTATGCCTCCCTTGCCTGGTATTTTGAAAAACTCTTTGTCATAATGACCTCGCAATGAGTACGCAACGAATTGCACCTGAAAGCCGTTGGTGTTCGCGCACCGCGGCTTTCGCCATTTTTGAACCGGTCATATAGCCCCCAGCATCATCTGCACCATTTCCATCAGCGGACCGGTTAAGCCAGGGTCAACGCGGTACATCTCCACGATCCCCTCGCTCAACTCTTTCAGCTTCTGATGGCGTGGCGCATCCATCGCGACGGCAATCTTCGCTTCGCTGGTTTCTTTCTCCAGCCGAGCCAGACGGGCCATAACGTTGTCTTCTGGTAGCAGGCGACTGCGGAACTCGAGCGGCAGAACAGCAAGAATTGCCGGAGTCAGCTGACGAACGTTCTCGCGGTACCGTTCGCTGTTGAAATGGTTGTCCAAGAAGCGGAAAAGCTTCTGACGCTGTCGGCTGAGGTCATCAGGGAAAGTGATCTCGTCCCCCCCTTGCGCCTGGTACTCTTCGATGATCAGAGCAGAAACGACATCCTGACCATCTATACCCGCCCATGAGCGAACGGCATCACGAATATCTTCGTGACACGGCCCCTTATATGTTTGAGCGCGATTTATCATTCCCCCTCGAGGAATGTCGCTATCATTTTGATAAGTAAGTGTCTGCATAGTGAAACCTCCTAACGTGGTAAACCGTCTGTTGGATTTGGGTAGATATCACCGCGCATCTGATGGGGGGTAATGCTCCATTCAAGAACACGGCACAGCGGAATAACTCGGTTAGCAGGCACCTGCCCACTCAGCCACAGGCTTACTGTTTGAGGTTTTGTGCCTAGAGCAACAGCAATTTCTGTTTGGCTCTTCAGGGTGCATATCTGGTGTTTTAATTCTGGGGTCATATAGGCTCCTTTGTTCGTTTCAAGGAAAACTATACATTCAACCTTCAAGTATTTCTAGTTTTTCTTGAACAAGTCTTGAAGTGATGTTTACAAGGTAGGTTTGTAGAATGGATGGTATGAAAGAAGAAAATAAGAATTTTGCCTTCCGCATAAACCAGATACTGCAACAAACCGGCTGGAATCTTTCTGAGCTGGCCCGCAGGGTTATGGTGAGCCCGCAAGCGACCCATCAATGGTCGAGAGGTGATACTACGGCCAGAGGTGACCGCTTAAAGCGTTTGTCAGCTGCTACAGGCAAGCCCGGCCACTGGTTCTTCTTGCCTCCAGGAGAAGAGCCAACAGAAGAAGAACTGCAAGAACTGGCCCGCGCCACTCCACTTGACGATAAAGAACAAGCGCTACTGGCACTATTCAATCAAATGCCAGAAGCAGAAAAGAATCGACTTATAGTCCACGCGAAAGGAGTTCTAAAAGAGCTGGACCTGTTAAAAGGCGATGTTGCTGACATCATAAAAAACATATCTAACTGACTTACTCCCACTGCGCTCACTTCAATGCGCTGCTTTTCTTGCCCTCAATTTAAAGTTTTTCTATAAATCAACTTTACACCTTCTAGATTTACTTGTAATGTTTACCACATCGACAACAAGCGCATCGTTGTCAGGTAAAGAAACGTTCCGCCGGCCTGGCGACAAGGGCAAAGCACAGGAGTGAGCTTCGCGGTGGCGAATTGCAGAGTGAAAAAGCTCAACCGTGAAGATCAGCACCACGGCGCCACCAGCGAAGTTCACTCAGAAAACTGGAGAACATCATGGTTCATCAGCACTACGGTACACAGACAGTAAACCGCGGCGCAGTTCAGCCGGGGATGCTCGTCAAACACAAAGACTCAACCTGGACGGCATCAGCTAACGCTCGCGGACGTTTGTATCTGCATCGCGGCGTGGAGATGACTTACACCAAGGATTTGCTGGTTGAAGTTTATCTGAACGGTCTGGGGCATGGACTCAGCCACTAGCGGAGGATGTCATGTTAGACAAGAAATGCGGTTATTGCGGCAAGCCGGTTAAACCGGAGGAAGTAATCAAAAGCACCCTTCTCTATCGCAACGGCTCACTGCTGGCACGCAAAGAGAAAGAGTATTGTTCCAAGCGCTGCGCTTCTTACGACCAGATGGCGCACGAAGGCTAAATAGCAGTCCCGAAATATGAAATAAAAAATTCGCCATTAGTTTGGCGTGGATTCTTACACCCTGAATTTAATAACTGGAGAAATTATGGAAATCTTAGAAATCAATATGAATCTGAAAGCAGTGAATAAAGAAATCGCTGTATTCAATTGCGAGAAGAAAGTTTCAGGCCTTATTCATTCGGCCCCTGCAGGTGAAACAACAGTAATTCTCGATGGTGGTTATGTGCTCGGCAAGTTCGACTGTCCTGTTTGCGCTGTTGAAGCCATTTCGCTGCTTGCAGTCAAGATTCGTGATGGTGAGAAGACAGGCTACGGCAACTACCGCCAGCACAAACGCACGTTCATGGAACAGGCATTTATCACCGTTCATTAAGAAAACGCCCACCGAAGCGGGCGTGCCCTGTCCGGTCCAACCGACCAAAGCGTACCGGACATAACAACCTGATATATCGGGGTGCTGTTAAGGCACCTCCATTCTACACGAATCGAGGATAAAGTAATGAGTGGAACTAATCCTGTATTTTTAGTCCGCAGAGCAAAAAAACAATCCGGTAATAAAGATGCGGTGCTCTGGTGCAGCGATGATTTTGAGGCTGCAAATGCAACGCTGGATTATTTGTTGATTAAAACTGGCGCGAAGCTGAAAGATTATTTCAAAGCTGTAGCCACTAATTTTCCTGTCGTTAATGAGTTGCCTCCAGAAGGCGAACTCAGCTTAACGTTTTGCGATTTCTACCGCCTCCGCGACGACAATATGACATGGGAACAAATCCCCGGCGCTATGTTGCCTTCTTCTGATGCTGCTGCCGAAGCTCGTCAGCATATCGTTAACGGCGTGGATACCAAAACTGGCGAAATCCTGGAGGAAAGCGCAGGTGCTGTTGATAGCAAGAACACGGGCAATACTTCGACGCCTGCTCTCACTGTTATCGCCACCATGCCTTTTCGTCATCGCATTCTGGCTCAGTTCATTGGTGAAGGTGAGTATCTCTATCACGTCGATGCCGGCCAGAAGAATGAGATTGTCCGCCTTGAGATGGACACTGATGAATCGTACATACAGAACCTGCTGCTGGCTGCTGAGAATGTGGAAGCATTCAAAAAATCCATTGAGCACGATATTCATAAAGTCGTGAATGCCGTTAAGAAAGTATTCCCTGTCGATGGAAAAATCCCTGAACTCGCAACCTTAATCCAGTTTTTGAAATTGTGGTTCGCTACAGATCACATCGACCGCGGTATCCTCGTTCGCGAATGGGCCGCCGGTAATCGCATCAGTAGCGTGCAGCGTACTGATTCCGGCACCAATGCCGACGGCGGTTACGTCACTGACCGTGGACCTGATGCACACCACACCCTTGACACTCTCGATTTAGAGATAGCCTGTGCCCTTCTGCCTATGGACTTCAACCACTTTGAGATCCCGGGCAGCATTCTTCGTCGCGCTAAAGAAATCGTGACAAAAAAAGAAGAACCGTGGAAATCATGGAGCAGCATTCTGCGCAATCAGCCCGGCGTTCTTGGCGTTAACCGCACGGCTATTTTTAATCTGGTACGTATCGCGCCGGAAAATATTCATCTCACTCCTGTCGCTCACCTGGAATTTGTTAACCAGACCATGACAGCCGCGTTCAATTCTGCGGTCGAGTTATTGCCACCGCATGAAGCTGAAGCAGCAACTCAGGAAATTCACCAACCTGAAAGTAAGGAGTCTCCGCGCAAATCCTTCTGCACTCACGAAGAGAACCTGCAACGCGTGCGTGAAGAAGGAGCACGCCGCCGCGCAGAGGAAGCTGCGGCACAATCGCAGAAAGTCGAACAAGAACTGGTTAAAAATGTCGGCAACGGAATATTCGACGTTACGGCTTTGCTGCAGAACTCAGCAACTCATGGCACGAAAAAGGCTACGGAGACCACCAGCGATGTGCAGGTTCAAGAAACTAACAGTGATGAAAAACAGGCTGGTGATGCGCTGCATACAGGCAAGAGCAGTGTGGAAACTGGTGAAAAGTCAGATACCAGCCAGCAAGCCGATGTAAACCAGAATGCGGATTCTGTCGCCCAAAACAGCGATTCTGTAAACCAAACCGAATCAGTTGCAGCACAAACCAAGCCAGAAGCGCAATCTGACGAACCAGCTGTTGTTTACCCCGCTTACTTCGAGCCAGGTCGCTATGAAGGTCTACCGAACGAGGTTTATCACGCAGCGAACGGAATCAGCTCTACCCAGGTGAAAGACGCACGTGTTTCGCTGATGTACTTCAATGCGCGCCACGTAGAGAAAACCATTATCAAAGAACGTTCTCCTGTTCTGGATATGGGCAATCTGGTGCATGCACTGGCTTTGCAGCCCGAGCAGCTCGACGAAGAATTCAGCGTTGAACCGGTGATTCCGGAAGGCGCATTTACCACCACGGCAACTATTCGCGCGTTTATTGATGAGTACAACGCCAGCCTGCCAGCGATGCTGAGCGCTGACGACATCAAAACATTGCTCGAAGAATACAACGCCGCTCTGCCTGCTCAGGTGCCGCTGGGTGGTTCAGTCGAGGAAACTGGCCAGAGCTATATGTCGCTGCCAGAAGATTACCAGCGTATCGAAGCGGACCAGAAACAGACCGCAACGGCAATGAAGGCCTGCATCAAGGAATACAACGCCGCTCTGCCTGCTCAGGTGAAAACCAGCGGTAGCCGTGATGCGTTACTCGAGCAGTTAGCAATCATCAATCCTGACTTAGTGGCGCAGGAAGCGCAGAAGCCTGCGCCGTTGAAAGTGTCCGGTACTAAAGCAGATCTGATTCAGGCCGTGAAGTCTGTTAATCCGGAAGCCGTATTCGCCGACGAGCTGTTGGATGCGTGGCGCGAGAATCCGCATGGGAAAGTGCTGGTCACCCGCCAGCAACTGAGCACTGCACTGAGCATTCAGAAAGCCCTGCTCGAGCACCCGACCGCGGGCAAGTTGCTGACACACCCGAGCCGCGCCGTTGAGGTGAGCTACTTTGGATTTGACGACGAAACCGGACTCGAAGTTCGTGTGCGCCCGGATCTGGAAATCGACCTGGACGGGGTGCGCATCGGTGCCGATCTGAAAACCATCAGCATGTGGAACGTTAAGCAGGAAGGCCTGCGCGCCAAACTGCACCGGGAAATCATCGACCGTGACTACCACCTGAGCGCGGCTATGTATTGCGAGACCGCCGCACTGGACCAGTTCTTCTGGATTTTCGTCAACAAAGACGAGAACTACCACTGGATCGCCATCATCGAGGCATCCGCCGAACTGCTGGAGCTGGGCATGCTTGAGTACCGCAAGGCGATGCGCGCCATCGCTACCGGCTTTGACACTGGCGAATGGCCAGCGCCGATCATCGCTGATTACACCGACGAACTGAACGACTTCGACCTGCGCCGCCTTGAAGCGCTGCGCACTCAGGCATAAGGGGAATGAAGATGCAAAACACTAACGTAACTGTAGCTGACCAGAACGCCGTGATTAACTCCAACGTGGCCCTGTTTGATTCCCAGTATCTGAACGCCATCAGCGCGTTTGCTCAAATTATGGCGCAGGGTGCGGCGACAGTCCCCAGACACCTGCAGGGAAATCAGGCTGACTGCATGGCAGTAGCGATGCAGGCGGCACAATGGCAGATGAATCCCTTTGCCGTAGCACAGAAAACGCACCTGATTAACGGCGTTCTCGGATACGAGGCGCAACTGGTAAATGCTGTGATTTCACGCAGCGGCGTGCTGGCAAACCGCTTTGAATATGAGTGGTACGGGCCATGGGAAAAAGTAGTCGGGAAATTCCAGATTCGTAAAGGCGACAAAGGAGAATACCGTGTTCCTGGCTGGACCCTTGCTGACGAAACGGGCATTGGCATCATCATCCGCGCAACGCTGAAAGGTGAAGATCAACCGAGGGAACTTGACCTGCTACTGGCACAGGCCAGGACTCGTAATTCAACGCTTTGGGCTGACGACCCTCGCCAGCAGCTCGCTTATCTCGCCGTGAAACGTTGGGCGAGACTGTTCTGCCCGGATGTAATTCTCGGCGTGTATACCCCTGATGAACTGGATGATCGCCGTGAAGAGCGAGAAGTTAACCCTGCTCCGGCGCAACACGTTAGCCTGTCTGAAATTTCAGGTGACACCATAACAACCACGCAGAGCAAGCAGGAAAAATCAGGAAGCATCGACTCACTGGCAGATGGTTTCCGCGAACGCATCGATGCCGCACAGGATGTTGATAGCGCCAAAGCGCTGCGCGCTGATATCGAAAGCGCAAAGGTTACGCTGGGTTCAGCCCTGTTCACTGAGCTGAAGAACAAGGCGGTGAAACGTTATTACCTGGTTGATTCACGAAACAAGGTCGAAGCAGCGATCAACTCCCTACCTTCCCCGAATGAGCCTGGAGCATCAGACCGATTTGGGGAAGTTGAGCGAGTTCTTGCGGCGGCCAAACGTCACCTGGGCGATGAGCTGCACGATCAGTTCAGCATCACCCTGGCCGATATGAAACCGGAATACGTGGGCTAACAGATTTGGGAGGGTTCGCCCTCCCATTGAGGAGATGTAATGCGACTGATTAACCGAGGCAATCAGCAATCCCCGTTAGCGCGTCAGGCATGCGACATAGCACTGGCCACTCATGCAGAACGTTACGGCGACTATGGCCGCAGCAAGATGAAGGAGACGTACACGGTGAGAGTTGAAGGTGTGAAGGTCTGGGTTGAGGTGGTTAACCGTAAGGCGAGCTATGTAGCCACGGCAATGACAGGTATGCGCCGGCTGCGTGCGCTACCTGGTCAAGTTGCCTGATAACGAATGATCAATTTGGCCCCGCATGGGGCCACTGGAGAACATCGATGGAAGAAGAAGTATTCACCAGAGATGAGGCCGCCGCCTTCCTGAAAGTGGATAAAGGCACGATTGCTCAGTGGATTAAGTCTGGTCGCCTGGCTGCAACCCGTATAAATCCACATAAGAAAAAAAGCCCATACCTGATCTGCAAAACAGATTGTATTGCGGCAGTGAAGAACCCGATCCACAATCAATCCGTGAATGCGGTTGATGTGCAGGAGGATAAAGCATGTCAATCAAACAACGTGCCGGTACGTGGCACTGTGACTTCGTTACGCCTGGTGGAAGCCGAATTAGACGGTCTCTTGGGACAACGGACAAAAGGCAAGCGCAGGAACTCTATGATCAGCTAAAAGCTGAAGCATGGCGAGTTGATAAAATGGGGGAGTTTAAGCCACGAACGTTCGATGAAGCGTGCGTTCGCTGGCTTAACGAAAAGCAGCACAAGAAAAGTCTGGATGATGACAAAAGCCGGATCGGCTTCTGGAGATTGCACTTCAAAGGAATGGAATTATCGGCAATCACCGAGGATAGAATACTCTCGGCAGTGAGCACGATGGTTAATCGTAAGCATCGTATGAACTGGGAGGCGAAGCGGGATAGTCTGCTGAGAAGGGGGAAGCCGGTTCCTGAATTCAAGGATAAGCCGGCAGCGGCGGCCACCAAGGCGACACACCTTGCGTTCATTCGGGCATTGCTGCGATGCGCGGCCAACGAATGGCGATGGATAGCCAAAGCGCCGAACATCAAATGCCCCGTGCCGAAAAACAAGCGTATTCGATGGCTCACTAAAGAGGAAGCGGCGAACCTGATCCGGGAGCTTCCCGAGCATATGAAGCCAGTTGTTATTTTTGCACTGGCGACGGGGCTGCGCAGATCGAACATCACTGATCTGGAGTGGTCGCAAATTGATATGCAGAGGAAGGTCGCGTGGATTCACCCAGAGGACGCAAAAGCAGGAAGGGCGATTGGGGTCGCCCTGAACGAATCAGCCTGTAAGGTGCTGCGGGATCAATTGGGGAAACAAAACCGGTGGGTCTTTGTTCATACTGAATCATCCGTTCGCCCGGATGGAACGAGAACAAAGGCGGTGCGCAAAATGCGGTCTGATGCTAACACGGCATGGCGCGCAGCGTTAAGACGGGCTGGAATAGAAAATTTCCGCTTCCATGACCTGCGACATACCTGGGCGAGCTGGCTTGTACAGTCCGGCGTGCCACTCAGTGCGCTGCAGGAAATGGGAGGTTGGGAAAGCATCGAGATGGTGCAACGTTATGCGCACCTGGCACCGAATCACCTGACGCAGCATGCCATGCAAATAGACTCATTCCTGGCGGGGAATGGCACAAATATGGCACAAGGCACTTTTGCAAACTTGGTGAATATCGCGTGAGGTCGCGTGGTTACTGGTGCCGATAATAGGAGTCGAACCTACGACCTTCGCATTACGAATGCGCTGCTCTACCAACTGAGCTATATCGGCCCTGAAAAGGACATGTCCACGAATGTGAGCACGGGGTAGAAGGTTAAAACTAACCGGGCGATGCGTCAATGGCCTTGTGAATCAAACGCCTAATTTTGCATCATCCGGTTTCAATAACGCACGAATCGTGTCGTGACAGGAATGCTTGTACCCGGTCGGGTAAGACTATAGCCAGCGGCGAACCTGCCGCTCAAAGCGATCCCATTCCAGCCCGAAGTGTTTTCGCAATTGTTCCTCTTCAAAATCAATATGCAATTTGGCAACCGCCAGCATAAACAGCGGTACAGCCACTACGCCAGCCGGGCTGCCGACGAACAGAGCAAAGGCAAGCTGGAGCCCGCTCATACCAAGGTAGATCGGGTTGCGACTCCAGGCGTAACATCCGCCGGTAACAAGCGTGGTCGATTTATTTGCATGAAGCGGGTTCAGGGTCGTACGTTTCATCCGCATCTGCCATGCGGTATGCAGTAT
>OJIU01000378.1_pt1 | contig 15938 bp, 14 predicted proteins | sample 1595961 | NCBI WGS metagenome assembly OJIU01 (sample SAMEA4350144, study PRJEB24818) | metagenome | biome: human; feature: gut; material: faeces | place: Denmark | collected 2013-09
GTGCATTGAGCATCATCACCGACCAGGCATTATAAAATCCATTGCCTGCCATCATGCCACCGTGGGTGATCACCGCCGCTTTACGTCCGTGGCGGGTAAACGCATCGGCCAGTGCGCTAATGTCTGCTTCAGACACGCCGCACTGCTGGCTGTATTGCGGGAGTGTTAGTTTCCCGGCGGACTCTTTCAGGCACTGGAGGCTGCTTTTGACCGTCACCGTCTGGCCGTCTGCCAGCATGACTTCGCGGCTGACAAACAACTGCGCACGCGGGCAACCGCTGGCGGCGACAATTTCGCCGGCCTCGTTAACGACTGCTGGCTCCTCGGCGGCATTTGCGTTCAAATGTGCGAGGGTTAAATGCTGTCCGGCAAGGGTTGGAAGCTCATCGGTAATTACCAGATGCGTGGCGTTAGTCCAGCTTTTTTCTTCGGCCTGCTGCATGGCCTGTACGCCGGGAATAGCGAGGTAATCGGCGTTGTAACGCTGTTTATCGATAATCCAGCGGATCATCGCCATCGCCAGCGCAGAGTCGCTTCCCGGACGTACGGGCTGCCAATGGCCGCGCTCGTCAGCCAGCACCGTAGTCAATGGCAGGGCGGGCGCCACCACCACATAACGGAAGTCGTCGCGTAACCGGGCGCTAGCCAGTTGCCGGGCCTGGCGCTTAAATGGATTACCGGATTGCGCCGGCGAAGTGCCCATAAACAGCGCGAATTCGACGTTATCCCAATCGGGTTTCACGTGGGTGTTTTTATCCAGATCGCCCATTAGCGCACCGGATCCGGCCCGATAGGCCAGACCGCAGTAAGCGCCATGAGCACCGAAATTTTTACTGCCGAAACTGTTCAGCGCGAAGCGGCGCAAAAATGTATCACGTCCTTCATCGCTGGTATTCGTGACCAGCAGTTGATTGGACTTTGGGCCAAAGCCGGGATGCCCGGCATCAAGCGGCGTGTTGGTATCATGGATTGCCCGCAGACCGTCAACGTGGCCTTCACCAAACAGATCGCCGCCTTCCACCACTTCTTCGATCAACTGTTCGAAGCTAATGCGCTGCCATTTTCCCTCACCGCGTTTACCGACGCGCTTCATAGGTTCCAGAATACGTAGCGGGCTGTACAGCCCTTCCAGTAAGGTTGCACCACGGGCGCAAGCGGTGGAACGCGCGTCAAGACCCGATTCGCCCGCCAGTTGTTCCATTGCGGTGGCAAAGGGGACGGCGGAGTCAATATGATGCTCCTGAGACAATGGATGATAGGGGTTGCCCGCAATGCGCAGCACCTTGCCTTGTTCATTGTCGACGCGTACCCGCACGCCACACTGCGTCCAGCAGCCAAAGCACTGCGTCATGGAGATAACCTGCTGCGGGTTCTGCTGCCAGCGCGGCTGGGCATTGGCTTCGGGAATGAGGGCGTTACCAAAGATGCGGTCACGGGTAATTTTGCCCGAGGTTCCGTCCAATAAACCGTCTATCGCGCGCTTTGCCACATCCCGATAACTCAGGCCAAAAGTCACCATGCCACCTACGGCAAGGCCTACTTTAAGCCACTGACGACGGGTTAAATTAGCCATGTTGCATTCTCCTTGCGATCGCGTTCAGGGCTTCACGAACAATAATGATCAGTGCAATCCACAGTCCAAAGGTGCCCAAAATGGCCAGCCAGCCATCGGTACCCCCAGGCAGGGTGTAAGGGTTAAACTGCGCGTTAAATTTCGGGATGGTCTGTACCTGGATGAGTAACGTCCAGCGCAACAGCCAGCACAGCGCCATCGCGCTAAATGCGAGCATTATGCGCAGCGGCAGCGACAGGGGGTTACGTAGCACCAGCCCACAAAGAGCAAGCGATGCAAGCCATAGCGCAACCCAGCCGATGGCGTAGTGTCGTGCCGAAGAGGCAACGTCGAGCCACTGGCGAATAGCTGAACCGGAAAGCGAATTGCCGCTCGCCCATATCACCACCACTCCAGCCAGCGCGATCAGGGTAATTGTCTGCCCCCATGCCAGTTTGCGTGCTAATGTTTCCTGGTTTTTGGTCGTTGCGATGAGCAGGGCGAGAAACGTTTGCAGCGCGCTGAGAAACATTGCAATCGGAAAGGCGTAGCTGAACCAGACCGGACGCGCCTGCACCACTGACACTTCTCGACCGGTGTAAACCAGCAATCCGATGGCTGACAGGGCGCTACCTATGGTCAACCATTTGGTGACACTGTAACTTTTTAGCGTTAACCGTTTAACGTGCTGCGCCAAAAACCACAGACCTAAGAAGCCGGTGAATAGGGGTAAAAACAGCGCGCCCCATGGCATCCACGACCATGGCGTTGGCCAGGCGTAGAAATGCCAGACGCGGGCGGTTTGGTGTAAGTCAGCGGTCAGCGCCAGCGGTGCGGTAATCGCGCAGGTCAGGGCGATTAACAGCGTCAGGTTTTCCAGTTCCGCCGTCTCTTGTTTGCGCCAGTGAAGCAGACAGGCGAAAAGCGCGGCGCAGGCGGCAATGCCGATGAAAAAGAAATATTGTACGGCCCAGGGTAACCAGCTTACGTCCTGGGGATGGGCCAGAACCTCTTCAATAACCAGTGAATGGTTCATTTAAACCTCCTGCCAGAGAGCGGGTTGAGCACGTCCCATCAACGGGGTGACAAACGCCTCGTCCAGACCCAGATAGAACACGTGCGGTGCTGTTCCATTTTCTGGTTTCAGGACTTTGATGGCGTCATGGTGTTCACGCAGCATTTGCGAGATTCGACTGTGCGGATCTTTGATATCGCCTATGATGCGTGCGCCACCGACGCAGGATTCCACGCAGGCCGGGAGCAGGCCCGCTTCGAGACGGTGAACGCAAAAGGTGCATTTATCAGCGGTTTGCGTTTCATGGTTGATGAATCGCGCATCATAAGGACAGGCCTGCACGCAGTAGGCGCAGCCCACGCAGCGCGTGTTGTCGACTACCACAATGCCGTCTTCGCGTTGGAAAGTGGCCTGTACCGGGCAAACGGGGACGCAGGGGGGATTATCACAATGGTTGCACAGCCGCGGCAGCAGGACGTTGGTGACGCTCTGCTGGCCCTCAATCTGCACCTGATACTGGTTAACGAGGGTACGAAATTCGCCCTGCGGCGTCTGGTTTTCAATGGCGCAACTGACGGTACACGCCTGGCAGCCAATACAGCGACGCAGGTCAACCAGCATGGCGTAGCGGTGTTGAAGTGAGCCTTCATGGCGTTCAGGCGAGAAGGGGAATTGCGCCTGAGCTAAAGGTACCAGCGATGCGCCGGCGGTCAGGACGCCCAGTTGCTGGAGAAACTGCCGTTTACTGCTGTCCATATTTTCTCCCGTCACGATGCAACAACGAAACATTGGTCACGCCGTTGATTTGCTTGTGATGAATAAAGAATCTCGATGATTTACAGTGTAAAAATCGTGATGGGGGTACTCTATTGTGGTTAACCACATACCCGGCTTGTTGTTGATCTAAAACAACATAATTGACAGGGATAATTGAGTGGGACGCAACGTAGTAAAATGTCTGGTGGTGCTGGCGTCGCTATGGATGCTAAGCGGGGTGGTCAGGGCACAGACATGGAATATCGGCGTTTTGGCGATGCGTGGGGAGGTCTCCACACGTAATCACTGGCAGCCGCTGGAAACCTTGTTGAATCAGCAAATCCCCGGCGAACAGTTTCATATTCAACCACTGGACCTGCACCAGATGCAGGAGGCGGTGAATCGTGGCACGGTACAATTTGTGGTCACCAATCCGGCGCAGTTTGTGCAGCTAAACAGCAGCGCTGCACTACGTTGGCTGGCGTCGCTACGTTCTACTCGCGGGGGGAAAGCCACCAGTAACGTGATTGGCAGCGCGATCCTCGTCAGACGCGACAGCGGGATAACCTCCGCACACGATCTGATCGGCAAAACGGTTGGCGCCATTGACGCACAGGCATTTGGCGGTTATTTGCTGGGATATAAAGCGCTCAGCGATGCCGGTTTGCGCCCGGAGCGCGATTTGCATCTGATGTTCACTGGATTTCCCGCCGATGCCTTACTCTATTTATTACGCGAAAAAGCCGTGCAGGCAGTGATTGTACCGGTGTGTCTGCTGGAAAAAATGGATGAAGAAGGGCTTATTCGTAAAACAGATTTTATGGCCGTACTTAACCATCCAACGTCGATTCCCTGTTTAACCAGTACGCCGCTCTATCCTGACTGGTCGTTTGCGGCACTGCCTGCAGTAAGCGACGAGCTGGCCGATCGCGTCACGCGGGCACTGTTCAATGCGCCGCAGAATGCGACGTTTCGCTGGGGGGCGCCCGCCTCGACTCGCGAAGTCGAAGCGTTGCTGCGCGACGTCCGCCAACATCCGCAGCAGCGCCAGCTGTGGCTGGATGTCAAAAGCTGGTTTATTCAACATCGGCTGGCGATGGGAGGCGCGGCTCTCGTACTGCTGTTGCTGACGCTCAATTATATCTGGGTGATGCTGCTGGTTCGTCGACGCGGCAGGCAGTTGGAGCGAAACAACGTACTGTTGCGCAAACAGGAACAGGAACTGGAAACCGCTCGCCAAATGAGCGTGCTTGGCGAGATGACTTCAGGTTTTGCTCATGAGCTCAATCAGCCTTTGTCGGCTATCCGACATTATGCGCAAGGCTGTCTGATCCGCCTGCGCGGTCAGGATCAGCAGCACCCGCTGCTGCCCGCGCTGGAGCACATTGATAACCAGGCACAGCGAGGCGCTGATACGCTGCGTAATCTTCGCCAGTGGGTTAGCCAGGCGCAGGGCAATCCGGTAATTACCGACGACTGGCAAGTCGTCAATATTCACGATGCCATCCATCATGTCTGGCAATTATTGCGCATGCCTCAGCAATTCCCGGCGGTGGCGCTGCAAACGCAGATTGGTAAGGCGTTAACATTAACGCTGCCAGCCGTTCTCCTCGAACAGGTTCTGGCCAATCTGGTGCTCAATGCGGCCCAGGCAGGGGCAACTACAGTGTGGTTTAGCGCCGAGCGTGAGGATGGCGATGTGTGTATTCAGGTGCAGGATAACGCCGGAGGTATTGATGAGGCACAATTGTATCAGGCTTTTCAGCCGTTTATGACCACCCGTAAAGAGGGGATGGGGCTGGGATTAGCCATTTGTCAGCGGCTGGTGCGCTACGCGAATGGAGACATTGAGATCAATAATCATCAGGCTCCTGATGAAAAAGCGGGTGCGATGGTGACATTACATTTTAAGCAAAACCTGGAGGGAGGCCGTAGTGGCAATTATTCATCTGCTGGATGACGATATTGCCGTCACCCAGGCCTGCGCGTTTTTACTGGAAAGTCTGGGATATGAGGTGTGTTGCTGGGATCAGGGCGAAACATTCCTCGCCGAGGCAAATCTGCACCAGGTGGGCGTACTTTTGCTGGACATGCGTATGCCGGTTCTGGATGGGCACGCTGTCCATGAAGCCATGCGTCAGCAAGAAAGTACGCTAGCGGTGGTATTCCTCACCGGGCATGGCGATGTTCCGATGGCGGTTGAGCAAATGAAGCGCGGAGCGGTCGATTTTTTGCAAAAGCCAGTCTCCGCTGTGCCTTTACAAGCGGCGTTAGAGCATGCTTTGCAGGTTTCTCTCGCCGCCTTCTCGCGACAAGAGATCGTCGTCTGTTATCAGCAGCTCACGCCAAAGGAGCGAGAGCTGGCACAGCTGGTAGCAAAAGGGTTGATGAATCGGGAAATTGCTGACGCAATGAATATCGCCGTGCGCACGGTAGAGGTTCATCGGGCGCGGGTGATGGAAAAAATGCAGGCGGGAAGTCTTGCGGAGCTGGTAAATCGACTCCAGAAGATTCAGTAGAGTTATGACATTTGTTTGATTTTCATTGAATTTTGTCTAAACCGTCAGACTGATATATGCTGTTGGTTTGAGTTAATGACGAGCGGGCAAAAATGGGAAATCAGACCAAAGACGATGAGCTGTACCGTGAAATGTGCAGAGTAGTCGGTAAAGTAGTGCTGGAAATGCGCGATCTGGGACAAGAGCCTAAGCATATCGTCATTGCGGGAGTACTGAGAACCACCCTCGCCAACCAACGTGTGAAGCGCAGCGAGCTAGAAAAACAAGCCATTGAGACCGTGATTAAAGCATTGGCCGGATAATCCGCAAAAAAGAGGGCGGTAGTTTCTCTCGCCGTCCTCTTATTCTCATTACGTTAATCTATCAATAATTATAATTTAGTGCTGCAATTAGCGTCATCAAACTCGCTGTATATTTAATTATATATCGCATGCGATATAAAAATATATATGAGAGTGGAGTCACAAATATTTGCACAGCATATGAAGTGCTATTTTAATTTATCTAAATGATAATAAATCTCACTCCGCATTAATTATTTCCCTTCCGTTTTTTAATTGATGACGATCAAGACTATGTATGCTGAATAACCACATTATTTCTACGCCTAACCCTAAAGAATTAGATTCATTCAGTTTAACCACCGTCATTTACGCGATCAGGTTAGGGCAAAATTTTACGTGTTGTTGGCAACATAAACCGCCCGAAATGGCTTGAGCTGGACTGGTTTAATTTAGCCTGGAGGTGTTGCTACCACAGCGTTTGCGAAGAGGATGCGAAATAAATGAACCAGGTTGATCGTCCATTTTTAGATTGTGGTTTAACGCGGCTTGAATTTCTGCGGATATCAGCAAAAGGTCTGGCGGGATTAACCATTGCCCCCGCACTGTTATCCCTTTTGGGCTGTAAGCAGGAGGATGTCGACAGCGGCACCGTGGGGCTTATCAATACGCCAAAAGGGGTGCTGGTAACCCAGCGAGCGCGCTGTACGGGCTGTCACCGCTGTGAAATTTCCTGTACTAATTATAACGATGGCGCCGTGGGCACTTTCTTTTCCCGTATAAAAATCCATCGTAATTACTTCTTTGGCGATGATGGCGTTGGTTCCGGCGGCGGACTGTATGGCGATTTAAACTATACCGCTGATACTTGCCGTCAGTGCAAAGATCCGCAATGCATGAAGGTCTGCCCCATCGGCGCTATTACCTGGAAACAGGAAGAGGGTTGTATTGTGGTGGATCACAAACGTTGTATTGGCTGCAGCGCGTGTACTACCGCCTGTCCGTGGATGATGGCGACCGTAAATACCGAAACCAAAAAATCCTCAAAATGTGTGTTATGCGGGGAATGCGCCAATGCTTGTCCGACTGGAGCATTAAAAATTATCGAGTGGAAAGATATTACTGTTTGATAGATAGCAGGTATGCCTGGTACGCGTCATTAATTGCCAAAAATATCGCAGTTTTGCAGATAAAAGCTACCTGGAAAATGGCGGGTATATCTATTAAACCTTCTTGCAAAGGAAAACATGATGGCTAATGGTTGGACAGGTAATATTTTACGGGTCAATCTCACCACGGGTAATATCACCCTGGAAGATTCCAGTAAATTTAAAAAATTTGTCGGCGGGATGGGCTTTGGTTATAAAATTATGTACGACGAAGTCCCGCCTGGCACCATGCCTTTTGATGAAGGGAATAAACTGGTTTTCGCCACCGGACCATTAACGGGTTCTGGTGCCCCTTGTAGCTCCCGCGTCAATATCACCTCCTTATCGACGTTCACCAAAGGCAATTTAGTGGTGGATGCCCACATGGGCGGCTTCTTCGCCGCGCAAATGAAATTCGCCGGTTACGATGCCATTGTTATCGAAGGAAAGTCCGCATCTCCGGTCTGGATCAACATCAAAGACGATAAGGTGAGCATCGAAAAAGCCGATTTCCTGTGGGGCAAGGGAACGCGCGCCACAACCGAGGAAATTTGCCGTATTACCAGCCCGGAAACCTGCGTCGCGGCTATTGGCCAGGCGGGTGAGAATCTGGTGCCGCTCTCCTGCATGATCAACAGCCGTAACCATAGCGGCGGCGCCGGTACTGGCGCGGTGATGGGCTCGAAAAACCTGAAGGCCATTGCGGTAGAAGGGACCAGAGGGGTCAATATTGCCGATCGCAAAGAGATGAAGCGGCTCAATGACTACATGATGACCGAGCTTATCGGCGCCAACAACAACCACGTTGTGCCAAGCACCCCGCAGGCCTGGGCAGAATATTCTTCGCCAAACTCGCGCTGGACAGCCCGTAAGGGACTTTTCTGGGGCGCGGCAGAAGGTGGGCCAATCGAAACCGGCGAAATCCCGCCGGGTAACCAGAATACCGTGGGTTTCCGTACCTATAAATCCGTGTTCGATCTGGGGCCAGCCGCTGAGAAATACACGGTCAAAATGAGCGGCTGCCATTCATGTCCCATTCGTTGTATGTCGCAGCTTAATGTCCCGCGAGTGAAAGATTTTGGCGTGCCGAGTACCGGTGGTAACACCTGCGTAGCGAACTTCGTTCACACCACCATTTTCCCTAATGGCCCGAAAGATTTCGACGATAAAGACGACGGGCGCGTGGTGGGAAATCTGATAGGTCTGAACCTGTTCGACGATTATGGCATCTGGTGTAACTACGGGCAGTTGCACCGTGATTTTACTTATTGCTATTCGAAAGGCGTCTTTAAGCGCGTACTGCCCGCTGAAGAGTATGCGGAGATCCGCTGGGATCAGCTGGAAGCGGGCGATCCTCATTTTATTAAAGACTTCTACTACCGCCTGGCGCATCGCGTGGGTGAACTCAGCCATCTTGCGGACGGCTCGTATGCCATTGCTGAACGCTGGGATTTGGGCGAAGAGTACTGGGGTTATGCCAAAAATAAACTGTGGTCACCGTTCGGTTTTCCAGTCCACCATGCAAACGAGGCCTCCGCACAGGTGGGGGCGATCACCAACTGTATGTTTAACCGTGACTGTATGACGCATACCCATATCAACTTCATCGGTTCCGGATTACCGCTGAAATTACAGCGCGAAGTGGCGGGCGAGTTATTTGGTTCGCAGGATGCCTACGATGAAACCAAAAACTACACCCCGATCAATGCCGCCAAGATTAAATATGCCAAATGGACGCTGCTGAAAGTCTGTCTGCATAACGCGGTTACGCTGTGTAACTGGGTTTGGCCGATGACGGTTTCACCACTCAAGAGCCGTAACTATCGCGGGGATTTGGATCTGGAAGCGAAGTTCTTCCAGGCGGTCACCGGTGATGAAACCACGCAGGCGAGTCTAGACCTGGCCGCTGAACGCATCTTTACTCTGCATCGTGCTTATACGGTCAAACTGATGCAAACCAAAGATATGCGCAATGAGCACGATCTCATCTGTTCCTGGGTGTTTGATAAAGATCCGAAGATCCCGGTTTTCACTGAAGGAACCGACAAGATGGACAGGGAGGATATGCGTCAGTCCCTGACGATGTTCTATCAGGAAATGGGCTGGGATCCAGAGCTGGGTTGCCCAACGCGTGAAACCCTGAACCGGCTCGGACTTGAAGACGTAGCCGCTGATTTGGCTGCACAGGATCTGTTGCCGGCGTAAGGAAAGCAAGATGACTAACGTGAGCGACGTTCTGATACCCGTTGAGGCGTTTCCTGACGAGGTTGACAGTCAAAAGAGACAGTGGCTGCAGGCGTTTCACCCTCCTGTAGAGCAGGTGACTGCACCTCAGGTTCAGGAACCCGTCAGCCCGGAGTCGATTGTGGCAGATTTTATTCGTCAGCATTCAGCATCAGGACAAGTTGTGGCGCGCAGCGTGTTTCTGCAGCCACCTTATTCGGTCCCTGAAACCGAGCTTTCTACGCTGTTGGATGCGCTGTGTCAGGACGCGAATGACGCTGATATTAGCCGTGTGCAGGGCGCGGAAGATGCGTATTTCTATTCGACGCAAACCATGAGCGCAAATTACGCCGACATGTGTGTGCAGGTGATGGAAAACGACATCTGCCGTGCGATTGCCGAAGCGGTACGCTTCGACTGTCGCACGTATCCTCGCCCCTATAAGGTCGCCATGCTGACGCAACCGCCGTATAGCTTTGAGTCTCAACAGCTTGCAGCTGCGCTCACAGCCATGGAAACGCATCCTGATTACGCAGATATACGGCCTGTGGAATCGTCAAATGCGGAGCCTTATTTGTTCAGCGAACATTTTATGAGTTATGGCAAAGCGTACGGCCTGTGTGAATGGCTTGAGGTTGAGCAGTATCAGAACCCCTGAATTATTCAGGTTGATGTCATGGAATGTGTGGACGACCACTGTCACAGTATTAGAGGATAACCCGATGTCCTTCACCCGACGAAAATTTGTCATTGGCATGGGGACGGTGATTTTTTTTACCGGCCCAGGTCAAAATCTGTTAGCGAGTACCAGAAGCCCTAAAGACGTTCATTACGTCATGATTCACGACGAATCACTGTGTAACGGATGTAATCTCTGCGCCCGCGCATGCAGGAAAACCAACCATGTTCCTGCCCAGGGCAGCCGTTTGTCGATAGCGCATATTCCGGTCTCTGACAACGACAACGAGACGCTGTATCACTACTTCCGCCAGTCCTGTCAGCATTGCGACGATGCGCCTTGTATTGAGGTGTGCCCGACCGGCGCCTCCTGGCGAGATGAAAACGGTATTGTGCGGGTAGACACGTCTTCCTGTATCGGCTGCAGCTACTGTATTGGCGCGTGTCCTTATCAGGTGCGTTATCTCAACCCGCAAACCAAAGTGGCGGATAAATGCGACTTCTGTGCTGAAACACGTCTGGCGAAAGGTTTTCCGCCGATCTGTGTTAACGCCTGCCCGGAACATGCGCTGATTTTTGGTCGTGAAGATAGCCCAGAAATTCAGAGCTGGTTGCGAGAAAATAAGTATTACGAACATCAACTTGCAGGCGCCGGAAAACCCCATCTGTATCGTCGGTTCGGTCAACATTTGATTAAAAAGGATAATGTATGAACGCGTCGCAGAATGCCGAACAGTTTCACTCCCAGCTTGCGCAGTATGTTCCCCTGTTTTCACCGGACTACTGGCCTGTGTGGCTGGTTATCGCTGGGTTAATGCTGGTGGGAATGTGGCTGGTGCTGGCGCTACACGCCATGCTGCGCTTTCGGGCGGCGCATAAAGCGTCGGCAGGGCACGGTGAGAAAGTCTATTTATACTCGAAGGCTGTACGTTTATGGCACTGGTCAAATGCGCTGCTTTTTTTACTACTTCTGGCTAGTGGTCTGGTCAATCACTTCTCCGCCGTCAGCGCATCGGTGATGAAAAGCCTGCTTACCGTACATGAGGTCTGCGGCTTTTTATTGCTTGCCTGCTGGATTGGTTTTGTCCTGATCAACCTGATTGGCGGCAACGGACATCATTATATTATTCAACGTCAAGGATGGATCGCACGCGCGCAAAGACAAACGCGATTTTACCTGTTCGGCATTATGCAGGGTGAGTCACACCCATTCCCGGCATCAAAGCGTTCTAAGTTCAATCCGCTACAGCAGGCGGCCTATGTGGGCGTGATGTATGGTTTGCTGCCATTACTGCTAATCTCAGGGCTGTTATCGCTCTATCCGACGGTTGTCGGCGATCTGTTCCCTGGCGTGCGTTACTGGCTGCTGCAGGCGCACTTCGCGCTGGCGATTGTCAGTCTGTTTTTCATTTTTGGGCATCTTTATCTCTGCACGACAGGTCGCACGCCGGGCGAAACCTTCAAGTGCATGGTGGATGGCTATCACCGACATTAAGCGATGATGATTACGCGAAGTGATTTACGGGCCTGGCGCGTTGGGCCCGTTATGTATCGCTGGTTTTTACGTACTTTTCCCGCTGGCGGAAGCTATGCCGATGTCCATCGTGCGCTCCAGCGAGAAGGGTATACAGACTGGGCAGACAGCCTGGTGGAATACGGCTGGTCAAAATGGCGGGAAGAGGCGAGTTTTGTCCAGCAGGATATTCGCGCGATGGGGAGTATTTCCCGTGTGCAAACGGCGGGGGAAACCCGCCGTCCGCTGGCGGATGCGGAAGATAATGCCCGGTTTAGTAGCGCTAGCGATAACGTTAAAATCGCCAGTGCAGGGTATGCCGCCCAGATTGCCAGCGCAGGTTATAGCGCACGCATTGGTAGCGTAGGCTACAACGTGCATATCGGCAGCTCAGGCGATCGCGGGCGAATTGCGGTTGCGGGAAATTCGGCACGTATCAGTAGCGTGGGTGACGGGACGCGTATCGCCAGTACCGGCATGCGCGTACGCATCAGCTCGCTCGGTGACCGAAACCGGATTGCCTGCAGTGGCGATTTAACCCAGTTGGCCTGTTTTGGCGCAGAGTCCAAAATCGCCAACTGCGCGGATAACATCCACATTATTGCCAGCGGAGAGAACTCAGTCGTTGCCAGTACAGGCATTGTCGATTCGATAACGCTCGGTCCCGGCGGCTGCGCGGCGTTGGCCTACCACGATGGCGAGAGGATGCGTTTTGCGCTTGCCGTTGAAGGGGAAAATAACATTCGGGCAGGGGGGAAATATCGGCTCAACGAAGACCATCAGTTCGTGGAATGTTGAGCCGTGGTGTCATTTTAGCGCGAAGCGGCGTTGGGTGATTTTCTCCAGGCTCAGGCACAGCAGGTAATAGACCAGTCCGGTAAAGATAAAAATAGCTGCCGGGTAGATTTGCACCCGGCTGTTAACCTGACCGGCAACCGTCGTGAGTTCCGGCACGTTAACGATAAATGCCAGCGATGTATCCTTCAGTAATCCAATAAAGATCCCCGTGAGCGACGGCAGCACGTTACGCAGCACCTGTGGCAATAAGATAAGCCACAGTGCCTGATAAGGGCGAAAACCCTGAACCACTGCTGCATCATATTGCCCGCCAGGCAGTGCGCTGATTCCTGCGTACACTGAGTGCATCACCGAGGCGGCGGTGAACCATGCCAACGCCAGCGTCACGGTAACGGCACCGGGAAGATCGCTTCCGGTCAGCATGGGGAGCAAATACCACATCCAGAAAATCACAAAGATGAGCGGAATGCCGCGAATAAACTCTGCCCAGATGAACAATAGGTTGCGAATCGCGCCAGGAAACCGCCAGGCGCAGCAGGCAAGAACTATTCCGCCCGGCAGGGCCAGCAGCGCCGCGCCGATAGCCATCAGCAAAGTGAGCAGAACGCCGCCGGGTTGCCCCTGCGCCATACGTCCCCACAGGAGATAGTCAAGATTGTCGGTAATGACCGAAATATTAGCGATCACGCAGTATGCTCCTGACGCAGAAAATGCGCGTTCTTACCTTTGACGATTTACCCGACGCAGGCTGCGGGCCGAGACGCGTAAGCAGCATACCCAGAACGATGCCGGTGAACAGGTAAAGCGCCGTGCCAACGGCAAAGGCTTCCAGCGCGTGCGCGTTGTAGCTTTCAATTTGCCGTACCTGGTAGGTGAGCTCGGCAAAACCAATACCGCTGGCGAGCGAGGAGAGCTTCATCAGGTTGAGATACTGCCCAACAATGGGTTGCCAGGCGTTTGCCAGCCCCTGAGGCAGCAGAATGTGAAGGAACGTCGTCCAGGATGAAAAACCCTGCGCCACGGCAGCCTCGCGTTGTCCGGCAGAAACCGCTTGTAAACCAGAGGCGATCTCCTCGACCAAAAATGCCGAGGTAAATACGCCCAGCCCCCATGCTGAACAGATAAATTCTGGTGTTAACCACCAGACATCCCCCGGCAGAATAGACCATGGATGCTCAGCATTGATAAAGGTAATGATGTCGCGGGGCAGCCAATTCCATGCAGCAAAATACCAGAACATCAGTTGCACCAGTAACGGTGTGTTGCGAAACACCGAGACCCACGCGCCGACTACCGCTTTGGCAAGGCGATTGCCCGTCAGGCGCAGGCCGATCAGCGCGATGGCAATAAGCGTGGCGAGCACGATACCTGCCAGCGTCACCCAGAGCGTGGTGAGAAAGCCGGAAATTATCCATTGCAGAGGTAGCCCGTTCAGCACCCCCTGCCAGTCCATTGCAAGCATTATAGCGATGACTCCTGGTGTAACGGATCGAGCACTTTTTTCAGGAAACGCTGGGTTCTCGGGTGCTGTGGTCGGGTGAAAAAATCTTCTGGTGCGGCTACTTCAAGAATATCGCCGCCATCAATGAATACCACCCGATCGGCAATCTCACGCGCGAAATGCATTTCATGGGTCACGACGATCATGGTGATGCCGCTGTGGGCCAGGTTTTTCATCACTTGTAATACCTCGCCGATCATTTCCGGATCCAGCGCAGAGGTTGGCTCATCAAACAGAATGATTTGTGGCGACGAGGCCAGCGCACGGGCGATGGCCACGCGCTGCTGCTGCCCACCGGACAACTGCGCGGCATAGGCGTTGGCTTTTTCTGCCAGTCCCACCTTTTCCAGCAACTCGAATGCCCGACGCTCTGCTTCCGCCTTGTTCCAGCCATGAACATATTCCAGCGCCAGCGCGATGTTCGAAAGCGCTGTCAGATGCGCATAGAGATTGAATTGCTGAAATACGAAACCGATACGGCTGCGTAACTGGCGTAATGCAGCCCCGCGCAACTGACTAATCGGTTTGTCATCAATGAAGATTTCACCTCCGCTCAGCGACTCAAGCTGGTTGATAAGACGTATAAGAGTGGACTTTCCGGAGCCAGAAGGGCCCAGAATAGTCACCACTTCACCGGGTTCAACTGACAGGTTGACGCCGTTAAGTACGGTGTGAGCGTCATACTGTTTGATGACATTGCGCAGTTTAACGCTCGCCTGACGCAAATGGGTAAAATCCGCAGCAGAAGCTGCGGACCGATGAAAAAGGGCTGAGAGCATATTATCTGGCTTCTATTTTAAAGGCGCGGGGTTGTGGATTCTTGGTTTCAGGACCAAACCAGACATCATAAATTTTGGCCGCCTGCCCGGTAGACTCCAGCTTCAAAAGCTCATCGTTGACGGCTTTTAACAGCGCAGGTTCACCTTTTTTCACCCCCACGCCGATCTCTTCTTTGCTCAGCAGATCCGGCAGAATTTTGAAATCTGCTTTATCCGGCGCGCCGCCTAATAAACCGGCCAGAATCGTACTGTCCTGGGTAATCGCCTGGACATTGCCGTTGCGTAGCGCGGTTAACGCCAGTGGAATATCGTCGTAGGCCAGCACACGCGACTGCGGAAAGCGCTGATGTAGCGCCTGCTCGCCGGTGGTACCTTTTACCGCGCCGATTCGCGCTTTACTGTATTCCTCGAGCTTGTCCGGAGATTTTGCTGGCACAAGGAACTGCTGACCGGTAACAAAATAAGGGACGGAGAAGTCAATCACCTGCGCCCGTTCAGGCGTGATCGTGATATCCGCGACGATTAAATCGGCTTTACCGGATTGTAATAACGGAATGCGGTTTGCCGGATTGGTCGCGACCAGTTCCAGTTTTACGCCAAGGGATTTGGCCAGCGCTTCGGCAAAATCAACGTCGTAGCCGACAATCTTATGCGTTTTCGCATCGATGGAGCCAAACGGCGGATTCGCGTCGAATGTCGCGACTTTTACTACGCCAGCGGCCTTGATATCAGCCAGTTGGTCGGCCTGTGCCTGCGAGACGGTAAGACCTGAAGCCAGCAGCACGCCGAGCGCCAGCAGTGTTTTTTTAGCGCGGTATTTTTTCGTTGCCATCATTGTATGAAATCCCTGTAGTTTTTGGTTTGTGCTTTTTACGCTCCCATAACTTACGGTTGGGACAAAATAAGAAAAAATTCTTATCTATATACAAAATGTTATTAGTGAAAAAGGTGTTAACAATTGGTAAACGCAATGCGATATGTAGCCAGGCGAGAGGGCATAGCCAGGAGGTAAAAAAAAACCGGCATTGCGCCGGTTCGGAAATCAGATTTTGCAGGCGTCACCGCAATCATTATCAGCAATAATTTCTTGCGCTTTCTTGTCTGCATCTTCCAGACGTTCAGCGTTACGCTCTTGCGCTTCTTCCAGTCCATCAAAGACCAGATTATCGAGATCA
>OJIU01000379.1_pt1 | contig 15931 bp, 15 predicted proteins | sample 1595961 | NCBI WGS metagenome assembly OJIU01 (sample SAMEA4350144, study PRJEB24818) | metagenome | biome: human; feature: gut; material: faeces | place: Denmark | collected 2013-09
AATTAACTTAAAATCAACCAATAAAAATCAACAAGTTACATGAAAAGTTAATTAAAAATAATACTTTGCGCGGGAAATATAAATCACATGAATATTTAAATGTTAACGAATTTTATTACTTCAGATTCGTCCAATAATGATTTAAGTCAAAAAAAGAACCGTTGCTATTAATTACCTTCTTAAGGAAGATATAAAAGGATTTTATATGACAAACGGCCTACGCCATCCAGCCAGCATAATATTATTCAGTATTTTAATTTTACTGAGTAGCGGCTGTTCATTGTGGCAAAACCGTGTGGCATTTAATGATGTGGTCATTGAAACCGTAGCAGATGCAAACGATAACACGCCAGTCGCAGTGGATATTGTCGCGGTTGCCGATAACGCGTTGCTGCCAACCGTACAAACGCTTAGTGCAACACAATGGTTTAACGCCAAATCACAACTGCTGCGCGATAGCCCTGACGGGCTGCACGTTTGGTCGCTGGAGCTGGTGCCGAATTCGCGTTTTGTGACCAAAAGCTCCCCTCTGCAGGGCGTTAAGGCAGAAGCAATTCTGCTGTTTGCCCGCTACAGCAGCGCAGGAGAACACCGCTTAAGACTGGATAAAGCAGATTCATTGCATCTGCTGCTAATGACGGATGAAGCAGTCCTGGCCCCCTGAACAAGGAAAGTACTATGAGCACAATTCCGGCAATGGTTTGCTGGTATGAAGGGATGGCAATGCTACCTCAACATTTCCAGTTGCAGGCATTGCGCAATGAAACGCTTTGCGCAGCGCTCACCGGGTGCGCTAATCCGTGGTTTTGGGGCGTCAACCGGCTACAGATTGACGAAGCGGCGCTGTGTGCAGGAACGCTACGTATTTTGCGCCTGGAAGCAATTATGCCCGACGGCACGCCGGTCAATTATGACATTAGCGACGATTTATCACTGGAGTTTGACTGCGCCCGTTTGCTGCCTGCCGCGCCGGACAGTGAGCATATCCTCTGGCTGGCGCTGCCGCCGCTAAACCGTGCCGGACAGTGGCAGTTGATGAATAGCCGCTGTCGATCAGTCAACAGCCCCCCGCTGCCTGACCTGAGTAGCGGTGAATTTCCCGAGAGCATTTCGCAATGGCAGCCCGAACCGCGTCTGGTTTGCCAGCACGATCGCGCCGATTTCGTCTGTCTGCCGCTGCTGCAGGTTGTGTATAGCGAAGGCGGATTTCGTCAGAGCGAGTGGTTTCCCCCCTCTCCTACCGTCAACGAAGAGAGTTACCTGGCGCGCCACACCCGACAACTCTGTCTACAGGCAAGAGAAAAAATTCTGTTTCTGAGCCGGGAAATGCAGTTGGCGCAACACGGGCAGCGTACCAACGACTGGCTATGGCTTACGCTGTCGCTGCAGAGTATCCAGGGCGCATTGCCGCTGGTGGAAAGCTTGATTAGCAGCGGGCGGCCGCACCCACAGGATCTTTACCGCGCGCTGAGTCTCTTTATCGGGCAAACGGCAATACTGACTCAGGATAAAACGCTGCCCCTGCTGCCAGCTTTTGATTATCAGAACATGATGCCCGCATTTGCATCTCTTTTCACCGTACTGAAAAACCAGTTGGCACATATTCATCGCCGCTATCAGCGGCTAAATTTCAGCAAACTGGATAACGCTTTTTCACTGCAACTTCCGCCGGATCTCCACGCCGGAGAGCAGGTGGTGATAGGTCTGCTGATGCCCGGAGGCAACGCCGCCAAAGCAGAAAAATGGTTACAAATGAGCCTTATCACCAGCCATCCCTTTGTACCCGTCCTGCGTCGTCAGCGGATGCATGGAATGACGTTCTCTCCGCTGGCTGCAGAGCAGCGCAGTGACTGGGAAATCGACGGCAATGTGGCCCTGTTTACCCTAACCCTTACCCTCCAGTGGTTCGAAAAAGGGACGCCGCTGGTTATTGCCCCATTGCATGAAACAGAGGATATGCCGCAGCAGATCATGCTCTACCGTCAGGAGGTAAGCCATGACGCCCGCGCATCCTGATATGCCTGCCAGCCATCTGTTTGATGAGATTTACACCCGCTGGCTGGCGCAGTTCGAACGCTGGAAAAGCACTCCGCTACCGCCAGATGAGCTGCATAATCAGGCCGTTGTATATGCCAGTCAGGTGGTAGAAGAGTACAACCGACGTCTGACCCGCGAACTGGGTTCGCCCTTTCAGCAGCAGATTGACGCTGCCGTTTATGCCCTGGTCGCGCTGATTGATGAGTCCGTACTCTACGGCGACTGGCCCGCGCTCTCCCTGTGGCAGTCCTGCCCGCTGGAGTATCATCTGTGGCAAACCCATAGCGCAGGGGATCAGATCCCCCGCAAGATCGCTGCCCTGCTCAATGAACGTAGCCCAGGTAAACGAGATTTAGCCGCGCTGTATTTGCGCTGCCTGACGCTGGGGTTTGGTTCCCGACGTAGCGATTTTAATCTGCAGAATCATCAGGAAACCTGCCGCCTGCTGTGGCATTTTGCCTTTCAGCGTGACGCTCAGCTCAGCGATATAGCCGAACGTATGGAATCGACCGCGCTGGGCACCCCTTTACAGCTTCCGGCGCATCGCCGCCTGCCAGACAATTCGCGCCTGCATCTTATCGCCCTCGTCATACTGTTGGCGCTATTGCTGCTGAGTCAGCGATTGTGGCTGAGTATTGAAGATGCCATTGGCGTAAATACGCTGCCAGATTTTCCGGTAACCCAGTCTTGCCAGGGAGATGATAAGTGACGCAACCCTGGCTTACGCTACTGATTATTATGCTGGTGCTATTGGCGATTACTCTCTGGTGCGTCTGGTGGCAGTGGGAATACCGAAACGATACGTTCAACCGTGCGCAAAAGGAGATCCAGCGAGCCTGCACAGGTCAGGATCCTTACGACAGTATGCGAATCCTGATGCTTGGCGATGAAGAGAATAATCGTCTGCTTTGCCGCAGTTGGTCACTCACCGACGGCCAGGAATACTGGTTCGGGCAATGGTGGTTTAATCCTCAGTGCAGCCTTCTGTGCCTGCCGCAAACGCTACAAACCGTTGGCAAAAAGCGGCTAATTCGCCAGAACGACTGGCAGAAGACGCTGTCTGCACTGGTGAAAAGCCGCCCACAGCGACCGCTGGACGCACTGATTATCACCCTTTCATTAGAGACGCTATACGACGATGATACCGTCCGCGCCAGCTTGTTGCATAACTGTCAGCAGTTGCAGCAGGTGTGCGGACTGAGTCTGCCAATTTACCTGATCATCAGCGGCATGGAATCACTGGAAGGCACCACCTCTTTACTGGAGCTATTGCCAGTGGATGCTCGCCGCAGTCCTATTGGCAGCACGATTCCGGTCGCCAGAGAAGCCATCTGGAAACCGCAGTGGATCGACAATGCCCTGGACAATACCCGTACTTCGCTGCGGATGTTCATAACCGAGCTTGGCGCGCTGCGAGGCAACACGCCGGAGCAATTATTCCGCCTGCCAGAAAACTTCCCGCCGCTTGCCACACCGTTGCATGACGCTTTTGACGGCCTGTTTAACAGTCATGCCCGCGATGAGCCGCCGCAGCTTCGCGGGATCTGGTTTGTTGCACGAACGATGGCGGAGGGCAAACCGCAGATGCAGTTTTGCCAGTCGCTGCTGAGCGGAAAAATTACCGCCGAGCGCGGTCTCGCGCTTCCGGTTCGCCGCCTGCTGCGCCTGAACCTGCGCCGCCATTTCATAACCCTCGCCTGCTATAGCTGCCTTTGCGTTCTCTGGCTTGCCGCCATGACCTGGAGCTGGCGATACCAGCACACCAACGCCGTACTATTGCACGATCGTCTGCAGGTCCTCGCCACAGCCGCCCGAGCCGATATCACAGGTGAGCGTTCCACCACGCTGTACTGGCGGGTTCTCAACGGCATTCCACAGTGGCAGTTTCGTTCCATCGTCTGGCCCGGCTCGCTGTTCAGCCGTACCGATACAAAATTGCGCGAGACGTTTAGCAACGTTACCCTGGTTAGCCTGCTGGTGCCCGCCACCAACAGTATCTGCCTGCAAAATCAACATGAAAGGGGCTTTGAGCAAGACGATCTGCTACCCGAAGAGCGTTACCGGCAAATTCAGCACTTGCTCACTCAGGCAAAACAAATGGAGTCGCGCTATTTGCCGTTGCTGCAATTGATGCAGATGAAGCAACCTACTGTGCTGACGTTGGCAAACGTCAGCGCCAGCGTTTGGGGCGTGACCGTTGACACCGACTCTTTGCCCTCACAGGAAAAGCTCAACGAAATGTTTGCCACGCTCAATCTCTCGCGACTGAAATTACCCGACGCCAGCGAGTTGACTCAGCGCAACAGCGTACTTTTTTCTCACGAAACCATGCGCTGGCTGGAGCAAAACTATGGCAATACCAGCCTGGATAACAACGAAGAGCAACTCGAACAACTGCTGGCGCTATTTGGCAACGGCTCCGGGGTTACCCCGTTGTTCGTCCGCTCGCTTATCCGCCAGGTCAGCCGCTTACAGGCAACGCTGACAACCATCAATAACCTGAGTCGTGACGCAACAAATTCGCCAATCAGACTGCCACTGGATGAGCTGCTCACGCAGGCACGGACCCTTAGGCTTATCGACAACGGCGTGGTTCAGGAACTGCTTCGCCACGAAACCCTACTTCGCCAACGCTTTCTGGCACAGGTTGATGGCTCCAGGCTGCACTTCTCCTCACTAACCGAGCAATCCGCGGAAGGGCAATTCAGCGTATCGCCGGATCTTCTGGCATTACAAAAAAGCTTGCGTGATTTACTTAACCAACCCTTCTGGCAGCAGGGAGCAAGTCAGCCCACCGGGGACCCTGTTGGTTATCCTGGCAATCTGCAACTCCAGCAGGCGCAGGCGCTGTATGGCGGATTTGAGCGCTTTACACAGCAGCTTCCAGACAGCATCTGGCGACCCAAAATCACCATGCTGGCGCGACAGGCGGCGGAAAACGCCATCCGTCAGGCGCTATACGCAGGGACAGCCGGAACCCCAGACAACAGCAATGTCAGCACCGCCAGCGCGGATCAGATCATTGAGGCTTTCAACCAGCTCAATCGTCCTCAGCTTGCTATAGCATTGCGCCAACAAACCGCAGCCCAGGTGATTAGCCGGGTACGTCAGGACGGCGGCGCGTTACTTCCGTCGATTAACCCTCCGGCGGTCAATTACGCTACCACAGAACAGGCTCAGGCTAGCGGGCAGAAAATTGCCGGGTGGGCTAGCGCACAAGCAGAGCAAATCTCTGGCGTCCTGGTCCGCTATCAGCAGGATATTGACTGGCTCGACAAGCAGCGCCCATGGCTAACGGCAATGGATAACCAGCTTATCGTTCGCTGGAGTAGTTCACTGGCAGCCATGCAACGACTGCAACAACAGGATCCTGGCAGTCCGCCGATGCAGATGGCGACCCTTGCCGCCGCGCTGCCGACGCTCTCCGCACAGAACTGCCAGAGTGAATTGGCGCAGTTTCGCAGCGCGGACAGTAACGATTTTTACGGTCAATCGCTCAACGCGCTGGTAAACGCATCATTGCAAAAATGTCAGCAATTACGCCAACAGGCCAGCATCGGCGCGGTACAGAAGATCTTCAATCTGTACAACACCTGGCTTGCAGGGCGCTTCCCCTTTACCGCCGTGCCAAACGCGCCGGATGCTGATGTCGATCGGGTGCGCGAACTGACCGTTTTGCTCACGCAGCTCCCCGACGAAACGCTATCCGAACAGCCGCCACTGATTCAGCAACTGGCAGCAGCACAACCGCTACTTTCGGCGTTGGTCAGCCCTGAAGGCGTGACGTTACGGGTTATCTGGCGCACCTCACGCAACCATGAGGCTGGCGCGGATCAGATTGCCGACTGGCGGCTCGTCGGCAATCAACAATCGATCAGCTACCCCGACGGCTCAACTGACCTGCACTGGCGCAGCGGCGATAGTCTGAGCTTTAGTCTGCGCTGGGCAACCAATTCCGCCTGGCGTCCAATGCCAGGCCTGTCACAGACAGGCGTAACGGTAAGCGGTGATACTGGGCGTTGGCGCTGGCAGGGAGCGTGGTCGCTGCTGAGGATGATTGAACAACAGGGCGTCGGTGGCGCGCTGACGCAACCGCTGCCGCTGCGTTTTTCGCTCCCCGTAGGCGATGGTCAGAAGCCATTGCAGTCGACGGTATTTTGGCAGGTCACATTGTTAGATGCCCAAAACAAAGCGCCGCTACCATGGATACCGCTCACCGAGCAGGGATTATCAGGAGGAAAATGATGGAACATATTCAGGCATTACTGGCCCCCATTCAGGCGGATAATCCGTGCGGGGACTCTATCCGTTATTCACCAGAATTCGACCAGTTGGTTGCCGCCCGCCAGCAGGATGACGAAACGCTGCCCACCGGCGTCTGGCAAAGTACGCCGCGCCGTGCCGACTGGGATGAAGTCGCCAAAATCGCCACCGTGCTGACGAAAACGCTCAGCAAAGACCTGGTCATTATGAGCTGGTTGGGCGAAGCATGGATGAGAGTTCGCGGCTTAGCGGCCCTGCCCGATGCGCTGGCATTAGTGACTCTGGCGCTGGAGCATTATCCCGAGGAATTGCATCCCCAAATTAAAGAAGGTGACTATGACTATCGCGCCGCGCCGCTCAGTTGGATGGCGCAACACTACGCCACTCTGGTCGCTGAAGCCCCGCTGTTTATCGCTCATGGGGAAACCGTCTCACTGACCCAGTGGCAGCAGGGAAAATTTTCTGATGTTCCGCTGCCAGGCGCAGACGAGTCCACCATAAAACCCCTGTCATCCAGCATCGAGTGGCTCACACGTCTCAATGCCGTCTGTCAGAACTGGCCTGCAGCATCTGCGCCTTCATTTAATGCACTGGAACAAAAGATCAAAACCGGCCTGCAGGCGTTAGGAGGCAGCGTATTGCCGGTGCAGGCGCAATCTGTCAGCGAGGAAAGCTCCCCAACACTCAGCTATAACGCCACATTTGCCCATCGGGAGGAGGCATATCTGATGATTAAACAGGTCGCAGATTACCTGGCGCGCACCGAACCGCATAGCCCGGTACCCTATTTACTGTATCGCGCCTATGCCTGGGGGCACACGCCACTGCCGGAACTACTCAATGAACTGATCACCAGCGACGAATCCGCTCGCCGACTGTGGAGACAATTGGGGGTACTACCATGAGCTGTCCCGGAGTTTGTACCGGCGCATTGCTTCAGTGTTCCTTTGGCATCGCGCCAGGTACGTTGAACGTGCTGCCCACCAGCCGAACAATCGTTGGCAACATGCCGATGGCGAATATTATGGATAACAAACCGTTGGTGAACATTATGCCGTTCGGCATGTGCAACAGCCTCGCCAACCCGACCGTTGCAGCCGCAACCGCCGCAGCGCTCGGCGTGCTGACGCCAATGCCGTGCATCCCCGCCACACCAGCCCCCTGGATGCCGGGATCACCCACAGTATTGGTGGGAAATATGCCCGCTCTCACCGCTCAGTCGCAGTTGATCTGCATGTGGGGCGGCGTGATCCAGATTAGCTTTCCTGGGCAGCTAACGACTGTTGTGGCGTGATGTTATGCCCTTGAAAATAAGGGTAACGACTGCAGGAGACTACGCTGCAAGGTAATTGCAGCGTCTTTAAAAACGGCTCACGCACTCCATGGCGACCGTTTTGAACTCGGTGAAATTCCGGCATGCGCAGAGCCGCGTCATCGCGCGTTCGCGCAAGAAAGTGACGAAAATATCGTAAATGGCCATCGCCTCTTCGTATTCGCTTTTGCTGATGGCGAGCAAGAAGATCACGTGCGCGGTTTCATCGCCCCAGGCGATACCCTGCGGGGCGAGGATGGTGTAGACCACCGTTTTCTTTGCCAGCAGGCCGAGGGCGTGCGGCAGGGCAATGCTGTCACCCAGCATGGTGCTGACGATAGCCTCACGCTCAACCACCGAATCAAGAAACTCCGCATCGACAAAGCCTTCATCCTGCAACTGGCGACATAAGACGTTGAACAATGTTTGTTGATCCATTGGCTCATCGATCACACGAAAATGGGCGGCATCGAAGAATTTGTTCAGCATCCATGGACGGGTTCTGTCGACCAGCACCAGTTTGCCAATTTGTTCCAGTTGATAATCGGTAGGGAACGGCGCAATCATGACCACAGGCTTATCTTTTTCACCCACCCGCGCGGTAGAGATGACAAAATCTTCGCTAATGCTTTCCCGCTGTTCGTAGTCGCGCAGCGTTACGGTATCGACGATCTCTATCTGCGGATACTTACGCGCCAGCACCGCTTCAATCATCCGCGCCATCGCATTTCCGGCATCGCATACCAGCAGAACCTTCGGCTGCCTCTGGTAACCAATGTTGTAACTACGTTCCAGCCCAACGCCAATATGCAGCACGAGGAAGCCAATCTCATTTTCACTGATGGTGTACGGCGTATATTTTCCCCATCCCGAGACGGCGGCCAGCGTCATGTCCCACGCCATGGGGTAGTGCTGTTTAATATTTTCCAGCAGCGGATTGGGGATCATTATCTGGTAACGCACCCGGGTGATCATCGTCTTAATATGCGTCAGCAGGTCAGCATGCAACTGTTTGTCATTCAACAGGTTGTAGTTGTACTGGCTGTTGATAAACCGCAGGATGTAATTGACCAGCGCTTCGTCATCATCCGCATTGATGGCGCTGGGGGCGATCTCTTGTACCTGGCGGGCGGCGATATGCACCTGCAGCCAGTTTTCTTCAGAAACGGAAAGCGGTTTGTCCGCCAGCCGGTGCAGTACCGTTGTGATTTCTCGCGTGGCCAGGCACACCGATTGCTCGGCTTCTTCTGCGGCAAACTCCGGGAGGGGATAACCTTCGCTAATCCGCCGGACTGCCACCGCGCAGTACAAGCGTAAAAACAGCTCGCCCTCATCGGTCAGGCGAATATGAAAACGGGCGAAAATGTCCTGCAGAACGGGTTGAAGCTGTTCAGGGATCCCGGCATTCAGCGCCTCTTGCGTCACTAACGGATGCTGCGGATCCTGCTGCGCCAGCGTCCATAGCAGATCGGTCAAACAGGCGCGAATCGCCATCTCGCTGCCGAACAGCTTCATGCCGTGACGGGGACGCGTTTCCAGCGTCAGATGATAACGTTGCAGATGCTCGCGCACCTCAGCCATATCGTTTTGCAACGTCGCACGGCTGATAAACCATTCATCAGCCAAATCTTCAAGCTTCAGCGAAAAGGCCGACGTCAGAAAACGAACCACCAGCCAGTGTACCCGTTCCTGGCTGGTGCGTGGGATGCGCAGCAACGCGTCGGGCCGCTGCGTTTGCAGGGTGTGATAGCTTGCCGGATCGTCAATCTTGAGTTGATAACCGTTCCCACGGCTGAGGACAAACTGCGCGCCGTACTGGGTGAGCAGCGCGTTAAGCGCGGTGATATCCGCCCGTACGGTGCGTGTGGAAACCGACAACCGCTGCGCCAGCTCGTCCTGTGGAAGCGCTTCGTTTTGCAGCATGCCAAACAGCTGCGCTAAACGTTGGTTGGGGAATCGCACGTCAGTTTCCTCATCTTTCAGTTAGCCTACGCAGGCCCGGGTCATCGCCATCAGTTGGCGTACGTCGTCCGGGCGGGTGTTACCACTCACCTTATCAATAATCGAACTATAGATGTGAGGAATGATTTTGCTCACTCCGGCATCGAGGGCGATCTGCAGGATTTCAGAGAAATTATCCAAATCGATCCCGCCGGTTGGCTCCAGCCAGAAGTCATGACGGGCACAGGCCTGCGCAACCGCGATGTACTCGTCACGGCATTTCAGGCCGCCCATCGGGAAGTATTTAATTGAGCTACCGCCCATGTCTTTGAGCAACGCAATCGCGGTTTCTATCGGTACAATGCCGTCTGGCGTCTGGCTGCTTAGCGGACCGGTGGAGATTTTCACCCTGCCCGGGGTGCCGGTTGGCGAGACCAGACCGTTGACCACTGTCTCCTGCTGGCCCAGCAGCGCGCGACTGGTCGCCACGCCGGTAAAAACCTGATTAACATGCTGGGGCTGCACCTGACGGGAGATTTCACTGACCATCGCCGACTGGTTTGGATCGCCCGCCCCCAGCCCCACGGAGAGCGCATTGTCGATAAGGGCCGCGTATTCACGCATATCCGCTACCGCACTTGCGACATCAGGGTAATTTTTTGACAACACGCCAACCAGAACGTGTCCTTCCGCCGCCGCGTAAATATCCCGGGCATTTTCTTTGGAGCCGGCCAGCACGTTCAGGCAGACGCGGTCGCGATAAAAGTTAGGGGTCAGTTTCATGCGTTTTTCTCCTGCGAAATCACTTCGCCAATTCGACGGGCCACAATCTCCAGCTGCGCGCGATCGACGCTGCGCACGTCGGCTTCGATAATGCCTTCATTGGCTTTGTAACCACGGAAGTAAATCGCGTATTCCCCCTGCTTCAGCGCATCAACCAGTTCGCCGGTGGCGATCCCGGTTACCGCTTCGTCAAATTTAATTTCCGTGCGTGCGATGTCACGCCCTGCGCTGTCCCACACCACGCGGGCGCTCACGCCGTGAAGCTGGTTTAACGCGTTAATGAACGGCGTCATTTTCTCGACCATCTCCGCACCGCTTTCTTTCTGCGCGTTCAGATACAGTTCAATGGCGCAGGTCAGGCCAAGAATCCCCTCTTTGCCCACCTTCATCGCCCGGCCAATTCCCGCCGTCTGGCGTTTCACCCACTCAACGTACTGGGTTTTACCTATCACCAGACCGCTGGTGGGTCCTTCAATCGCCTTCGCGCCGCTATAAATCACCAGATCCGCACCAACCCGGTAGTAGCACTGCAAATCCTCTTCCGCCGCCGCATCCACGATCAGCGGCAGATTATGCGTACGCGCAACCACCGCAGCCTGCTCCACGCTAAGCATACTTTTCTGAACGCAGTGATGAGATTTGATATATAGAATGGCCGCCGTACGGGGCGTAATAGCTGCTGCCAGCTGCGCCGCGGAACATTCGTTGGCATAACCTGCCTCCACTAACTTGCCGCCGCCAAGCGCCACCATGGTGCCCACCGGCGCGCCAAAGTTGACGTTGTGACCTCTGGGCAACACAATTTCGTTGTTCTCGATGGGCGCAACGTGCAGATTCTCCAGCAGCCAGTCGCTGTCTTTAACCAGCACGCCAGCCACCGACAGGGCGATTCCGGCCGAGGCGCAGGAGACGACGGTTGCCCCTTCCACTTCCAGCAATTTCGCGATGTAGTCACCGGTTTTATTCACCAGGTCTTTCATCTCAAAGTATTGATTCATCCCGGCCATTGCAGCCTCAACCACCTCTGGTCGCGGCGTGGAAACGCCGAGCGCCGTCATGCGGCCTGATGTGTTAATCACCTGTTTTAGGTTGTATTTCTCAAAAATCGAAGGCATGTTCCGCGCTCCCTTGTTCGGTCATATAGCCCTTGCCCGCACGTATTGCGGCAAGCGGCACCAGCAGTTGCTCAGCCTGCAGGCTGTCGTTTTCTGCATCTACCAGCACGGTTGGCTGGCGCTTAAGCGTAAAGAGGGTTAAATCGGCATCCAGACCGACCTGCAGTCGCCCCTTGTGTTTCAGGCGCAGACCATCGGCGGCATTGGCGGTAACGCACTCAATGACCTGCGGAAGCGACATCCCAATAGCGAGAAATTTCGACATCACATTCGCCAGGGAATGTACCGGGCCGCTGATACGGTTACGGCAATAAATATCGGAGCTGATGGTGTGCGGCAAAATGCCCAGGCCGATCGCGCGTTTTGCCACCGCAAAGCTCAGGCTGGCAGTGCCATGCCCAACGTCCAGACGCACACCACGTGAAATCGCCCGGGTCACTGACGCCCGCAGCTCGCCTTGCGGCGTCAGAATGCGATTCGGCTTACCGTTGTAGCAGTGGGTAATGATATCGCCTGCGCTCAGGCGTTCAGCGATATCATCGAGATTCGGCGGGTTGTTGCCGATATGCACCATCAGCGGCAGGTTGCCGTTCTGCGCTTGCATCGCTTTGGCACGCTCCAGCGGCGTGATGCCGTTTTCACCGACTACGCTGCTGCTCATGCGCGCCTTCAGGCCGACGATAAAATCAGGGTAGCGCTTCACCGCCTGGCGCACCGCATCGGCGTCAATATTGGCCATGTTAGCCAGCTCGTTCTGGGCGATAAGCCCAACGCGGGAGATGTTCAGCAGCGCATACACTTCGGTGGCCGCTTCCCGGGTCAGGGTGTAAAAATCGTCGATGTCATCCGCCCCGGTACTGCCCGCATCCACCACCGTGGTCACGCCGGTAGCAATACCGACGCTGTCCGGCTGGTCGTGGTAAATCGGGGATTTCGGGTAGCAATGAACGTGAGAATCAATCCAGCCTGCGCTGACGTAGCACTCACCGCCCAGCTCGATAGTTTTCAGCGCCGGGCCATCAACGTCGCCCAACGCCGCGATTTTGCCGTCTTTGAGCGCAATATCGCTCAGCGTATCGTCAACGAGGCGCGCACGGCGCAGGAGTAAATCAAACATCGCTCTCTCCTTTGCCGGATGGCGGCGCAACCGCCTTATCCGGCCTACAAATCAACAGTTAGCTTATGGCAATCGGGAAGAGGGAACCGAGGATCATTGCCCCGAGGATCGCCCCGCCGGTAATCGGTTTTTGCCACAGGTAAAACAGCAGCGCACCCACCAGAGAACCGATTCCGATAGGAATAGAAGCCGTCATCGCGCTGAGGATAATCAACGGTCCGAGGAAGCGGCCGGAGGCGTTACCAGCCCCCATCATGACGTCCGCACCGTAGGTTGAGTCGCTCTGGTTGATGGTGAACTTACGCGCCAGAATGATGATGTAGCCAATCGCCAGGCCAATCACCAGACCGGTAACCAGCGAAGCTGCGAAATTGGCGACCGGGAAGATAATGCCCGCGCCCAGTAACAGCGCCGGAACACCTAACCCGACCCCGGTCTGAATCGCCCCGCCAATGTCCAAAATCCCCACCAGCGAACCTTCAATGATGCGGGCAAACAGGAAACTTGCGCCAAATGCCGCCACCGCCCCGTAGGAGCCGGTGTCCATTCCCGCCTTCAGCATCGCCACAAAAGCCACTTCGTTAAATGCGCCAATACCGTACAGGTAGTACATGTGCGTGCCGGCAAACACGCCGGATGAGAGCAGGCCAACGAAGATCGGGAACGACCAGTCAGCGAACCAAAAACCTTTATTCTGTTCCATGATGGCCTCCGTTATTTGCCGCTGAGCGAGTTGTGGATAAGTTCGAGCCAGTTAGGCACGGTCAGATGGAAGGATTCGATCATCTTCATGTCGAAGCCGCGGAAGAAGCCGCTCAGGACAAACAGCGCGACGATAGCCACCATCATCACTTTTGTGACGTGGTTCCAGCCGCTCTCTTCAACGCCTTTACCGATCAGAATACCGAGGACCAGCCCCGGGACGGCGTTGCCCATGATCAGCTGCGCCGCACCGCCAAAGACGGTGGCCCAGAAACCGGATTTCTTACCGGCATCAATCGCCGCCAGCCAGAAAATCACCGGCATCACGGTGTTAACCAGCAGGTTAGCCGCAGGCACCAGCACCTTGACGGCGGTAACTTGCAACGCTTCCGGTACCGATGACGCCGTGAGGTTCAGGAAGGTCACGACAATCATCCCGATAACGCCACAGGCAATCGCCATGCGCTTAGGATCGTGCAGCGTTTCACCGACGTTGCGATTTTTAATCATCAGCGCGGCGGCGCCCCAGTTGGGGATGATGCGATGGTCGACGTCCTGCGTGAACGCCCCTGCCGCAACGGAGGAAGCCCAGGCGTTAAAGAAGAAGCCCAGGCCGAACGAGAAGTGAGAAGCCGGATCCCCTTCGCAGGAATTCAGTTCTCCCAGAGTACGAAACGCGCCCATCCCTTGAGTGGTAGGCGCATGAAACATGCGTGCAGCCCCAGCGCCGACACCGACGCCAACCAGGCCGCCGATGATGAGCGATTTTATTAATATTATCAGGAACATAATTATGCCTTTTAATAAAGAATCAGCGTTGCGTAACGAAATCCACCTTGTCGAGATTGATGGCAGTCACGTTGACGGTCACGTCCAGCTCCACGCTGAAGGTGCGTCTTTCCCGGCGTAAAAAGAGGAACAGAAACGCCTCTTTGCGCACCGATTCACGCGCTTGAACAACCTGCACATCCTGTGGCTCAATACGCAGTAAGATATGCGGCGACGCTTTCATCACCGCCGCCTGAACGTGGTTCAGGGCATCGGCAAAGGCGCGCGCTTTGGCCTCGCCCTTGCCAGTGACTCTCACCGTGGTGGTGAATTGTTCTTTCATACTTAAGCGCCGTGTTTCTTTTGCCACGCCTGCACCAGGCGCTCACCGAGCTCTTCTTTGTCCATAAAGCCAAACCCCAGCACATTGCAGCCTTCGTTAATGGCAGTTACCCCTTCATCGACCGAACGCATGCCGTATTTCGCCTTGTAGCCATATTTGGTCTGTGCGGTAATCGCACCCGCGCCGCCGCTGCCGCAAAACGAGATACCAAAGGTGGCGTTTTCCGCTTTCATCACGTCACCCAGCTTCATATCCGCCGCCACGCCCGGCACCACAACCGCACGGCCGCCCGCTTTCTCAACGCCTGCCGCCACTTTCTGGCCTTTACCCAGACGATCGCCAATCACTACGGTAATCTGTTCCATCTTTTGCTCCTTAAAGGTTGTCTTTCGCGACTTCGAAATGCACCGACAGCAGCCAGGCCTCTTCCTCGGGAAGATTGCCAAACTCGGCGACCACGTCGCGGGCAAGCGCCATTGATTCGGCAGAAATTTCATCAAACAAGCTGGCATCGACTTCTGGTAAGGGTTCACCCGTTACCGAGCGGTGCGCCATGGCGCGAACATGCGATGTCAGCATCTGTTCCTGTACGGCGTTGGGAATAATGTGGCGTTCACGCAGCAAGGCATACACCTGCGCCAGCATGCGGTCGGCCAGTTCCACCGATTCCCCCATGTCATTCATTACAGCTCCGTTATTCACTCGTCTTACCCCACTAATGGCTCTGAGGGTAAATTAGCGGTGGGGGTTAAAAGTTTGTAGCGAGTTGTTTTCCACTTCGAAGTGGAAAGGCGCGCAGCGATAGTGATCCGTGCCGCAAAAAGGGCCGTGACCACGATTTATCACTGGAAGAATGTGATTGAGATCGCAAGAGTGAGCAGAAAAATGGAAGGAAATGCGAACAATGAATGGACGATAAAAATGAAAAAATGTGATGGGGATAGCGTTTACTTATGGGGCGTGCAGTAGCGGGGGATTTTATCCGGCCTACGGGTATGCAGGCCGGGTAGCGCAGATTAGCGGAACTTCTTGTGGTTTTCGTTGCGCGTGGTTTTCAGCTCTTCCGCAACGGCTTTCGCCTCTTTAACTTTACCTTCGTTCGCCAGCTTCAGCGCGCCGTCAATCTGGCCGATCAGCGTGTCAAAGCCGTGGCGGAAATCCTTCATCTCCGGGCTGTCCGGGGATTTGTTTTCCAGCTTCGGCGGCGTACCTTTTTGAGCGTCCAGCGCGGCTGCACGCATTTTGGTTAACGCATCTTTCAGTTCAGTCGCATTATCCGTTTTTTCGACAATTTTCAGGTTGTCGTTGAGGATCCCCATGTCATCTTCGAGATCGGCTGCAAACGCAGAAGAACCAAGAACCAGCGTTGAAGCCGCGACGATCGCTAACAGGTGTTTACGCATTGCTCACTTCCTTTTTTATTATTAAAAATTAACGCCTTAACGAGTATTACTGCCCGGCGATTTTCATCTCCGGTAACAAGACCGAACCACACTGGATATTACTGCGCGTTTCAATATCGTTCCCCACGGTCACAATATTGCGCCACA
>OJIU01000389.1_pt1 | contig 15324 bp, 13 predicted proteins | sample 1595961 | NCBI WGS metagenome assembly OJIU01 (sample SAMEA4350144, study PRJEB24818) | metagenome | biome: human; feature: gut; material: faeces | place: Denmark | collected 2013-09
CAACACCCAACCCTGTGTCGGTGTACCAGGGACCCGATCGCGCCGGCTCACAGCATCCTGCCCCTGACACAAATCCAGCACCGCGCGCGGTGGTAGTTGGTCCAGTCGACCACGTTTCAGCGTTACGCTGGCTGGGGTCAGGGTGCTACCTCGCGCTACAGGCGCGGCGGCTACTACGTAGTTTCCCGTCGCCTGGACGTTCACCTGCAGATAACGTTTTTCGTTGGCACAGCGAGCCAGCACATTCACATTACCCCACAGTTTCGCGCTACCTGACACGCTTAATGCCGGTTGCTCACAGCTCGGCAATAAGTTTGGCGACGTTCGGATAGTGACCACCACCTCATCGCTAAATCCGGCCAGGCGCTGGGAAAACCATGCCGTTAGCTGCGAATTCAGGTCTTGCGCCAGCGTCATAGGGCTGAACAGCAGTGCTGCAACGACTATTCCACGTTTAAACGTTTGCATCAAAACCTCGCGCTTTTCAGGTAGTGGCAGGATTTTACCTGTGTGACGCAGTCATCAACGCAACAAATAGCGACGCATTTTGCGTTTATTCCGGCGATAACGCGCGCGTAATGGGATTTAAGCTGTCGGCTGAATTTTGTCATTTGCGGAGGAGATATGCTCGATAAGCTCGACGCCGCCTTACGTTTTCAACAGGAAGCGCTGAATTTGCGCGCCCAACGCCAGGAAGTATTGGCGGCCAACATAGCCAATGCCGACACGCCGGGGTATCAGGCGCGTGACCTGGATTTCGCCAGTGAATTGAAAAAAGTCATGGTGCGAGGACGGGAAGAAACCGGCGGTGTCTCGTTGACGCTGACCTCTGCACAACACATTCCGGCCCAGACCGTTTCCGCGCCTTCTACGGAGCTGCTCTACCGTATTCCTGACCAGCCGTCTCTCGATGGTAACACAGTGGATATGGACCGGGAGCGTACGCAATTTGCCGACAACAGCCTCAAATATCAAATGGGGCTAACCGCGCTGGGTGGACAAATCAAAGGCATGATGAACGTGCTGCAAGGAGGGAACTAATTCGTGGCGCTGTTAAATATTTTTGATATCGCAGGCTCTGCGCTGACGGCTCAGTCTAAGCGTCTGAACGTGGCGGCCAGCAACATGGCGAATGCGGATAGCGTCACCGGACCCGACGGTCAACCGTATCGTGCGAAGCAGGTTGTTTTTCAGGTTGATGCCGCGCCAGGCGCAGCAACCGGCGGCGTGAAAGTTGCTGATGTCATTGAAAGCCAGGCGCCGGATAAGCTGGTTTATGAACCGGGTAATCCGCTGGCCGATGCGAATGGTTACGTAAAAATGCCGAATGTGGACGTCGTCGGCGAAATGGTCAACACCATGTCAGCCTCGCGTAGCTACCAGGCAAACGTCGAAGTGCTCAACACAGTGAAAAGCTTGATGCTCAAAACGCTGACGCTAGGCCAGTAAAGGAGGCGCACATGTCTATTGCTGTAAAAATGAATGACCCAGGCACCACTGGCGTTAATGACGCCACGGGGAAGAATTCGCTGACGGGCAGCAACGCTGCTGATCTGCAAAGCAGCTTTCTGACGCTGCTGGTTGCACAGCTGAAAAACCAGGATCCAACTAACCCGCTGCAAAACAACGAACTGACCACCCAACTGGCGCAAATCAGTACCGTGAGCGGAATAGAAAAACTGAACACCACGTTGGGGTCGATCTCCGGACAGATCGACAACAGCCAGTCGCTGCAGGCCAGTACTCTGATTGGCCACGGCGTCATGATCCCGGGCACTACCATCCTGACCGGTAAAGGTACGGAAGAGGGCGCCAAAACCACCACCACGCCGTTTGGCGTTGAGCTGCAGCAACCAGCAGATAAGGTTACCGCAACCATTACCGATAAAGACGGCAAGGTGGTACGCACCATTGATATTGGCGGTTTGAAAGCGGGCGTTCATACCTTTACCTGGGACGGCACCATGACCGATGGCACGGATGCACCAAGCGGTTCTTACAACGTGTCAATTGCTGCCAGTAATGGCGGAACGCAACTGGTGGCGCAGCCGCTTCAGTTTGCGCTGGTGCAGGGAGTTATTCGCAGTAACGGCGGTAATACGCTGGACCTGGGCACCTATGGAACCACCACCCTCGACGAAGTACGGCAGATCATTTAAGCCTTCACACTTATCAGGAGTAAGTCATGGCCTTTTCACAAGCGGTCAGCGGTCTGAACGCTGCAGCGACCAACCTCGATGTCATTGGTAACAACATCGCCAACTCCGCCACCTACGGTTTTAAGTCCGGTACGGCATCCTTTGCCGATATGTTTGCCGGTTCTAAAGTGGGTCTGGGCGTTAAAGTTGCGGGTATTACCCAGGACTTTACCGACGGCACTACGACCAACACCGGTCGCGGGCTGGATGTTGCTATTAGCCAGAACGGTTTTTTCCGCATGGTAGACAGCAACGGTTCCGTATTCTTTAGTCGTAATGGTCAGTTTAAGCTCGATGAAAACCGAACGCTGGTTAACATGCAGGGGCTGCAATTAACGGGATACCCGGCTGCCGGTACGCCGCCAACTATTCAGCAGGGCGCAAATCCAGGCCCAATCACTATCCCGAATACGCTGATGGGGGGAAAATCCACCGAAACGGCGACGATGCAGATCAACCTGAACTCATCAGCAAAAGTACCGACGAATAAGTTTTCGCCGTCTGATGCTGACAGCTATAACAAACGTGCGCCGCTGACGGTATTTGACAGCCAGGGGAACCAGCACGACGTTAACCTTTATTACGTTAAAACCGGTGATAACACCTGGGATATCTGGACTCAGGATTCCAGCGTAGCAAACTCGCCGCTGGTGAAATCAAGCCAGATGACCTTCGACACCAATGGCTCTCTGGAGGCCGTTAAAGGTTATACCGAAGTGAAGCCGACGCCTCCTGCGACTGAATCAACCTGGACGCTGGGCGCGGCAAATGCAACACCTTCGTTTTCGATCACTACCGGCACGATAAACGGCGCAGTCCCTGCGACATTCACTCTTAGCCTGCAGAACTCTATGCAGCAAAACACGGGTACAAACAGTGTGATTGCCGCTACGCAGAATGGCTACAAGCCGGGCGATTTGGTTAGCTACCAGATTAATAATGACGGTACCGTGGTTGGTAACTACTCCAACGAGCAAACGCAGGTTTTAGGACAGATCGTGCTGGCAAACTTCGCCAACAACGAAGGTCTGGCTTCTCAGGGCGACAACGTCTGGGCTGCGACTCAGGCTTCCGGCGTGGCGTTGTTGGGTACGGCAGGCTCAGGTAACTTCGGCAAGCTGACCAACGGCGCGCTGGAAGCGTCAAACGTGGATTTGAGTAAAGAACTGGTGAATATGATTGTCGCTCAGCGTAACTATCAGTCGAACGCGCAGACCATCAAAACCCAGGATCAGATCCTCAACACGCTGGTCAACCTGCGCTAAGCGCCTGACGGGATGGCTTAATGGATCACGCAATTTATACCGCCATGGGCGCGGCCAGTCAGACGCTGAATCAACAGGCGGTGACGGCCAGCAACCTGGCAAACGCTTCAACGCCGGGTTTTCGTGCGCAGCTCAATGCCCTGCGTGCGGTTCCCGTTGAGGGATTGTCTTTACCGACGCGTACGCTGGTGGTGGCCTCCACGCCGGGGGCCGATATGACGCCGGGTCAGATGGACTATACCTCGCGTCCACTGGACGTGGCGCTGCAACAGGATGGCTGGTTAGCTGTGCAGACCGCGGACGGTAGCGAAGGATATACCCGAAATGGCGCCATTCAGGTAAGCCCTACGGGTGAACTGACTATTCAGGGTCACCCGGTGATTGGCGAAGCCGGACCAATAGCCGTACCGGAAGGTTCAGAAGTCACCATTGCGGCAGACGGTACGATCTCGGCGCTTAATCCTGGCGATCCGGCCAATACGGTCGCGCCAGTCGGGCGACTGAAGCTGGTGAAGGCGACGGGGAGTGAAGTACAACGTGGTGATGATGGCATGTTCCGTCTGACTCAGGCCGCGCAGGCTACTCGTGGTGCGACGTTACAGGCCGACCCCAGCATTCGCGTCATGTCGGGCGTGCTGGAAGGCAGTAACGTCAAACCGGTTGCTGCGATGAGTGACATGATCGCCAACGCCCGCCGCTTTGAAATGCAAATGAAGATTATCAGTAGCGTGGATGATAACGCGGGCCGCGCCAACCAACTGCTGTCGATGAGTTAACACAGGACATTTTATGATCAGTTCATTATGGATCGCCAAAACCGGCCTGGATGCGCAGCAAACCAACATGGATGTGATTGCCAACAACCTGGCAAACGTCAGCACCAACGGATTTAAGCGCCAGCGTGCGGTGTTTGAAGATCTGTTGTACCAGACGATTCGCCAGCCTGGCGCCCAGTCTTCTGAACAAACCACACTGCCGTCTGGCTTGCAGATAGGTACCGGTGTGCGTCCGGTCGCGACCGAGCGTTTACACAGCCAGGGGAACCTGTCGCAGACCAACAACAGTAAAGATGTGGCGATTAAAGGGCAGGGATTTTTCCAGGTTATGCTGCCTGATGGCACGTCTGCTTATACCCGTGACGGTTCATTCCAGGTGGATCAGAACGGTCAGTTGGTGACGGCGGGTGGTTTTCAGGTTCAGCCAGCCATCACCATTCCGGCTAACTCGCTCAGTATCACCATTGGCCGCGACGGTATTGTCAGCGTGACCCAGCAGGGCCAGGCTGCGCCGGTTCAGGTAGGCCAGCTTAACCTGACAACCTTCATGAACGATACCGGTCTGGAAAGTATTGGTGAGAATCTGTACACCGAAACGCAGTCATCCGGTGCGCCGAATGAGAGCACGCCGGGTCTGAACGGCGCGGGTCTGCTGTACCAGGGCTATGTTGAAACCTCTAACGTCAACGTGGCGGAAGAGCTGGTAAACATGATCCAGGTTCAGCGCGCTTACGAAATCAACAGTAAAGCGGTGTCGACCACCGATCAGATGCTGCAAAAACTGACGCAACTCTAAAGTGTGGTCCGGTGGGGTGAAAGCCTCACCGGCACACTGATTTTGAAGATGACCGCAATGCGAAAATACGCGCTTCACCCATACCCAATTTTAGCCCTGCTGGTGGTTTCACTGACAGGATGCGCCTGGATCCCGTCCACACCCCTCGTGCAGGGCGCGACGTCTGCCCAGCCTGTTCCCGGTCCGACGCCGGTGGCGAATGGCTCAATCTTCCAGTCGGCGCAGCCGATTAACTACGGTTATCAGCCGCTATTCGAAGACCGCCGTCCACGCAATATTGGCGATACGTTAACCATCGTATTGCAGGAAAACGTCAGCGCGAGCAAAAGTTCTTCGGCTAACGCCAGCCGTGACGGCAAGACTAACTTTGGTTTTGATACCGTCCCGCGCTATCTGCAAGGTCTGTTCGGTAACGAACGTGCTGACGTAGAAGCGTCAGGGGGTAACTCCTTTAACGGTAAAGGCGGCGCGAACGCCAGCAATACCTTCAGCGGTACGCTGACCGTAACGGTCGATCAGGTACTGGTGAATGGCAACTTACATGTCGTGGGTGAAAAACAGATTGCCATTAATCAGGGCACTGAATTCATTCGCTTCTCCGGGGTCGTTAACCCGCGCACCATCAGTGGCAGCAACTCCGTACCGTCAACTCAGGTTGCGGACGCGCGGATTGAGTATGTCGGCAACGGCTACATCAATGAAGCGCAGAATATGGGCTGGTTGCAGCGTTTCTTCCTTAACTTGTCGCCGATGTAAGCGAGGTACCCAGTGTTTAAATCTTTAGTTGGAATGGTACTGGTGCTGATAGCCACCATTGCGCACGCTGACCGTATTCGTGACCTCACCAGCGTTCAGGGGGTGCGGGAAAACTCGTTGATAGGTTATGGGCTGGTAGTCGGTCTGGATGGTACGGGTGACCAGACCACCCAGACGCCGTTTACTACGCAAACGCTCAACAACATGCTTTCGCAGTTGGGGATAACCGTGCCAACTGGCACCAACATGCAGTTGAAAAATGTGGCGGCGGTGATGGTCACCGCGTCATTTCCTGCATTCGGTCGGCAAGGACAAACGATTGACGTGGTGGTTTCTTCCATGGGGAACGCCAAAAGCCTGCGCGGCGGCACGCTGCTGATGACTCCACTGAAAGGGGTCGATAGCCAGGTTTATGCGCTGGCGCAAGGGAATATTTTAGTTGGCGGTGCGGGCGCGGCTGCGGGTGGCAGTAGCGTGCAGGTTAACCAGCTCAATGGCGGACGTATTACTAACGGCGCAATTATTGAACGTGAATTACCCAGTCAGTTCGGCGGCGGTAACACCATTAATCTGCAGCTCAATAATGAAGATTTCACGATGGCGCAGCAGATTACCGACACCATTAACCGCTCGCGTGGCTTTGGTAGCGCAACAGCGTTGGATGCCCGAACCATTCAGGTGCGCGTGCCAAGCGGCAACAGTTCGCAGGTACGTTTCCTTGCTGACATCCAGAATATGGAGGTGAACGTCACGCCGCAGGATGCGAAAGTGATTATCAACTCGCGTACCGGATCCGTCGTAATGAACCGCGAAGTCACGCTGGATAGTTGTGCCGTGGCGCAAGGCAACTTGTCGATTACGGTAAACCGTCAGGCGAATGTCAGCCAGCCGGATACACCGTTTGGTGGTGGACAGACAGTGGTAACGCCACAAACCCAGATCGATCTGCGCCAGAGCGGTGGTTCGCTGCAAAGCGTGCGTTCCAGCGCCAACCTGAATAACGTCGTACGTGCGCTTAATGCGCTGGGGGCAACGCCGATGGATCTGATGTCCATTCTGCAATCGATGCAGAGTGCGGGATGCTTACGCGCCAAACTGGAAATCATCTAATGATTGGTGACAGCAAACTGCTGACCAGCGCCGCCTGGGATGCGCAATCACTGAACGAACTGAAAGCGAAAGCGGGTCAGGACCCGGCGGCGAATATCCGCCCGGTCGCCCGTCAGGTTGAAGGGATGTTCGTGCAGATGATGCTGAAAAGCATGCGTGAAGCGCTGCCGAAAGATGGTGTGTTTAGCAGCGATTCGACACGTTTGTATACCAGCATGTATGACCAACAAATTGCGCAGCAGATGACCGCAGGTAAAGGTCTGGGGCTGGCGGAAATGATGGTTAAGCAGATGACCGAAGGGCAGGCGCAACCCGCAGACGACGCGCCGCAGGTGCCAATGAAGTTCTCGCTTGAAACGGTGACCAGCTATCAAAACCAGGCGCTGACGCAACTGGTGCGTAAAGCCATTCCCCGGGCGACGGAAAGCATTGATGAGCCGCTGTCAGGTGACAGTAAAGACTTCCTCGCCCAGCTATCGCTGCCAGCTAAGCTTGCCAGCCAGCAAAGCGGGGTTCCGCATCATCTTATTCTGGCACAGGCGGCGCTGGAGTCCGGATGGGGGCAGCGACAAATCCGTCGTGAAAATGGCGAACCAAGCTTTAACATTTTTGGCGTGAAGGCTTCGGGAAGCTGGAAAGGCCCAACCACCGAAATCACCACTACCGAATATGAAAACGGTGAGGCGAAAAAGGTGAAAGCCAGATTCCGCGTGTATAGCTCTTACCTGGAGGCGCTGTCGGATTATGTCGGTCTGATATCGCGTAACCCGCGCTATGCGGCGGTGACCGCTGCCGCGACAGCCGAGCAAGGCGCACAGGCATTGCAGAATGCCGGTTACGCAACTGACCCTAACTATGCGCGTAAATTAACCAACATGATCCAGCAGTTGAAATCGATGAGCGAAAAAGTGAGCAAAACCTACAGCACGAACATCGATAATCTCTTTTAAATAGCTCAAGTCTACCGACCTGCTGCCGATAATAACGAGTATTGAAGGATTACAAGGAACCTCCATGTCCAGCTTGATTAATAACGCGATGAGTGGACTTAGCGCAGCGCAGGCCGCGTTGAATACCGCCAGTAATAACATCTCCAGCTATAACGTTGCCGGGTACACCCGCCAAACGACAATTATGGCGCAGGCGAACAGCACGCTGGGTGCGGGGGGCTGGGTTGGCAATGGCGTCTATGTTTCTGGCGTACAGCGCGAATATGATTCTTTTATCACGAATCAGTTGCGTGCAGCGCAGAACCAGAGCAGCGGCCTGACAACGCGCTATGAGCAAATGTCGAAAATCGACAATCTGCTTTCCAGTAAAACCAGTTCAATTTCCACCTCAATGCAGGGTTTTTTTACCAGCCTGCAGACGCTGGTCAGTAATGCAGAAGACCCGGCTGCGCGTCAGGCACTGATTGGTAAAGCTGATGGTTTAGTTAACCAGTTCAGAACAACCGATCAGTATCTGCGCGATCAGGATAAGCAGGTCAATACTGCGATCAAAGCCAGCGTAGATCAGATCAACAACTACTCAAAGCAGATTGCCAGCCTCAACGATCAGATTTCCCGTCTGACCGGCGTTGGCGCGGGCGCATCGCCTAACGATCTACTCGATCAGCGTGACCAACTGGTTAGCGAACTGAACAAACTTGTCGGCGTTGAAGTCAGTGTCCAGGATGGCGGCACCTATAACGTAACGATGGCGAACGGCTATTCACTGGTACAGGGCAGCAACGCCCGCCAACTGGCCGCAGTACCGTCCAGTGCCGATCCAACACGCACTACGGTGGCCTATGTTGATGGCGTTGCCGGAAATGTTGAAATTCCTGAAAAACTCATTGATACCGGCTCATTGGGCGGTTTGATGACGTTTCGTTCTCAAGAGCTGGACCAGACGCGTAACACGCTGGGGCAACTGGCACTGGCGTTTGCCGATGCATTTAATACGCAGCATAAAGAAGGTTTTGATGCCAATGGTGATGCTGGTAAAGACTTCTTTGCTATCGGCGGTCCATCTGTGCTCAGTAATACCAAAAATACTGGGACAGGGTCGTTAACTGCAAAAGTTACTGATAGCTCAGCAGTGCAGGCTACTGATTACAATATTACTTTTGATGGTACTGACTGGCAGGTAACTCGCCTTGCAGATAATACCAGCTTTAAGGCGACCGTCACTGGTGGAAAAATGTCCTTTGATGGGCTGGAAATAACCGTAGGGGCGGGAGCGAAAGCGAATGATAGCTTTACGGTGAAGCCAGTGGGTAATGTCATTGTTGATATGAAAGTGGCTGTGACTGATGAGTCGAAAATCGCCATGGCCGAAGTATCCAAAAATGATATCGATCCAGATAAGGATAAAGGGAAAAGCGATAACCGTAACGGCCAAAAATTGTTGGATCTGCAAACCAAAGCGACTGTCGGAAATAAAACCTTCAATGACGCGTACGCAACGCTGGTGAGCGATGTCGGGAATAAAACCGCTACCCTGAAAACCAGCGCCACCACCCAGAACAACGTAGTTACGCAGCTTTCTAATCAGCAACAGTCGATTTCCGGGGTTAACCTCGATGAAGAGTACGGCAATTTGCAGCGTTATCAACAGTATTACCTGGCCAACGCACAAGTGCTGCAAACAGCAAATTCGCTCTTTGATGCGCTTCTGAATATTCGCTAAGGGAGAGGGACTCAATGCGTATTAGTACTCAGATGATGTACCAGCAGAACATGCGTGGCATTACCAACTCTCAGGCCGAATGGATAAAATTTGGTGAGCAGATGTCAACGGGCAAACGCGTGATCAACCCGTCTGACGATCCGATTGCCGCCTCGCAGGCTGTAGTGCTTTCTCAGGCTCAGGCGCAAAACAGCCAATATACGCTGGCGCGTACTTTCGCGACGCAAAAAGTGTCACTGGAAGAGAACGTTTTAAGCCGGGCGACGACCGCGATTACCGCGGCGCAGGAAAAAATTGTCAACGCCGGCAACGGTACATTGAGTGATGACAACAGAGCATCGTTAGCGACTGATTTGCAAGGGCTCCGCGATCAGCTGATGAATTTGGCTAACAGTACCGACGGTAATGGTCGCTATATCTTTGGCGGCTACAAAACCGAAGTTCCACCATTTGCCCAGACTGATGGTACTTATAGCGGTGGAACTGAAAATATCACCCAACAGGTTGATGCCGCTCGGTCAATGGTGATTGGTCATACCGGAGATAAAATTTTTAACTCGGTGACCAGCAACGCGGTTCCGGAGCCAGATGGTAGCAAGTCTGAAACGAACTTATTCGTAATGCTGGATACAGCTATTGCAGCCCTGAATACGCCGATTGAAGGCGATGATGTGGCGAAAGCAAAGGCCGCTGAGGCGATTGATAAAACCAACCGTGGTTTAAAGAATTCACTCAATAATGTGTTGAGCGTCCGTGCGGAATTGGGCACGCAGCTTAGCGAATTAAGCTCGCTGGATTCACTGGGAGCCGATCGTGCACTGGGTCAAACTCAGCAGATGAGCAATCTGGTGGATGTTGACTGGAACGCAGCGATTTCGTCCTACGTGATGCAGCAGGCTGCACTGCAGGCATCGTACAAAACGTTTACCGATATGCAGGGCATGTCGCTGTTCCAGCTTAACCGGTAACGACCTTTTTTGAACATATCATGAAACTGGATATGTTTGTCTGCCCGCTCCTTTAACACCCCGGAGCGGGCATTTTTTTAGGCCACGGTTGTTTTTCTCAGTGACAGATTCCCCGTTAATCTTATTACCAGCGCAATCGCACCGCTAAACGTTGCCAGCGTAACCACACCTTCCCAGTCTGCCTGCGCGTAGACCTGACTTCCGAGAACCGAACCCAACGCCATACCGATAAATACCATTGTAAACAGTAGCGCGTTCAGGCGTCCACGTGCCTGGGGCTCGAGGCCATAGACCAGGTTCTGGTGGGCAACCAGGCTGGATTGCAATCCGAGATCAAAACCTACCGCCGAAAGGGCAATAAGCAGCCACTGCCCCTGTACTGGCAGGGCGGGTAACAGGAACATCAGGGCGAAAGATACTGTTACCAGCAAAGCACCTAACTGCGCCACTTTCGCTGCGCCCACTTTGTCGGCAAGATGGCCTGCCAGCGGCGCGGCAAGCGCACCAGCCGCGCCCGCGATACCAAACGCGCCAGCCATAGCGCTACCCATGTGATAATGCTCAGATAACATCACTGCCAACGTGGACCAGAAGGCGCTAAAGGCAACAGACAGAAAGCCTTGTGCCAGCGCCGCGCGGCGCAATGCGGGATACCGCTGCCACAGTTGCGCCATTGAGAGCAGTAATGACGGGTAGCTCAGCGTGGAATGGACAGCAAAACGAGGGAGCACTTTCCACATGATGGTGGAAATCACAGCAATGCTGAAGGCTGCGAGTTGATACATTTCGCGCCAGCCAAACGCCTCACCTATTAGCCCGCTAACGGTACGTGAAAGTAAAATTCCCAGCAGCAGGCCCGTCATCACGGTACCTACCGTTTTTCCCTGCTTGCCTTCAGGGGCCAGAATTGCCGCAGCGGGAACGATGTCCTGCGCCATGGTTGCCGCCATTCCCATCAACAGGCTGACCAGTAAAAGCGAATGCAATTGGCCGGTAAAGCTGCAGGCCAGAAGCAGTACGGCGAGCGCGAGGCTTTTCAACAGGATTAGCGTCCGACGGTCATAGCGGTCGCCTAATGGTAATAAAAAGAAAATCCCCAACGCGTAACCCGCCTGGGTTAGCGTCGGAACCAGCCCCATGCCGGTGATGCTTAGGGCCAGATCCTGACCCATTAAGGGCAGAAGCGGCTGGGCATAATAGATGGATGCCACGCTGAATCCGGCGCCTGATGCCAGTACAAAAATAACCCAACGGGTAAGGGCGGTATGTGTGTTCACAGTTGATTCCTCAATCACAGGATGTGCGGCTATTTTTAACCTTCAGCGGGTGGCGCGGTAGCGAGCGCGGTGGTAAAACAGTTATACGTCAGACGTATGAAGAAACCTGGAATGGTAAAAACTGAGCGTATAGATAGAGTGGAGCTGATGCGCACGTTTGTGCGTATCGTCGAGGCGGGGTCGCTTTCAGCAGCGGCAAAGCAGATGGGGACAACGCAGGCGACCGTCAGTCGACGGTTACAATCCCTGGAAGCGCTGCTGGGTGTAAAACTGATCATGCGCACCACGCATGCGATGAAACTGACCGACGACGGCGAACGCGGCTACCAGCATGCCAAGAATATTATTGATGCCTGGCTGGCGCTGGAAGATGGACTCAATGTTACGGAGGATGAACCGGTGGGAACGCTGCGAGTACGTGCTCCGCATGCGTTCGGGCAGCAACAGCTTCTTGAACCGCTTTTGCAGTTTCTTTCGCGCTATCCGCAGTTGTCGGTAGAGTGGATGCTCAATGATAAAACCGTTGATTTCCTGAGCGATAATATTGATTGCGCCATCAGGGTTGGGGCAGAGGTTGATCCAGCGACGGTCTCGGTTTTACTGGCTGAGGTTCCTCGTAGCATGGTAGTGAATCCTGCTTTGCTTGAGCAATATAGCGAGCTTTCGCATCCGGAGCAGTTATCAACGCTGCCATGGATTGCAGTGAACACGTTTTACCAGCACAGCGTTTCGTTGCTGCATCAACCACGTAATGAACCTGTTACGCTGAATATTACACCCAGATTAAGCACCGACAGCATTTATGTCGCAAGAAATGCCGCCCTGGCAGGGTTGGGGGTGGCCATTGTTTCAAGCTGGATGGTCGAGGAGGATATTGCCCGTGGACGACTGGTTACGCTGTTTCCCGAGTGGCATGCGGCGTCGTTGCCTGTACATTTGGTTTATCCCTGGGCGCGTTACTATCCCACCCGATTACGCAAGTTTCTGGCGTTAATGAAAGATGTTATGCCGCAGCTAACGGGGATGAAACGCGTAGAGCAGGTATAAAAAAGCCGACCCGAAGGTCGGCTTTGATGTTGATTACGTCTTACTCAACGGGCTGCGGGCGTGTTGCTGGCGCAGTCGCCTGGTGTGTGGCGCTGTGTCCACCTGCGGCACCTTTCCCGTCAAAGGCGAATGCCGGGCGCTGCCACTCGCTATGACGCGGCGCTTCAGGCACATACTCTGGTGCCGGTGCACGCGTCATTGGCGCGGTTGCATGGCTGTGAAGATGTTCCGTGTCAACGCTGGTTGCGACAACTTCAGCCTTAACGACTGCGGCTTCGACGACAGGTGCTGCAACAACTTCTTTCGGCGCTGCAACTTCTTCAACAACCGGTGCGGTTTCCACAACTGGTACTGTTTCCACAACCTCAGCGATCTCTTCAACCACTTCAGGCTGTGAAATAACAACTTCCGCAGGCGCATCGACAACCGGCGCAGTCACGACTTCAGCGACAGGTTCGGCTTTCGCAACGGTTTCCTCGGCAACAGGTGCGTCGGATTCAGCGATAATTTGTGGTTGTTCCTCGACCGGAGTAGCAATGAATTCCGGATGTGTGGTTTCTACCTGTGCGGTTTCAACAGCGGCGGCCTGAGGTTCGGCAATAACCACCTCTGGCTGTACGGTTTCAACCGACGCCGGGGCGTCCACAATGTGCTCAACGGCAGCTGCAACCTGAGGCTCTACGGCCACAGTCGCAGTTTGCTCCTGAACCATTTCCTGTTCGCGCTGCTCTTCAACCTGCTGATCCTGAGGACGAGCGACAGGGTAGCGGATCCATACTTTGCCGGACGCTAATTCTGGAGATGCGCAGGCGACCGTTAATGGCATCGGCGACTGAACCGGATAACGCTCGTCACGATAACGACGACGACGCTGACCACTTACGCGCAGATGGCGAGGAGAACGACGGGAACGACGCGGCATACCATTTGAGTCGCGCGCTTCGCTGTTGTCATCCTGCTCAGTCGCAACGACGACTGGCAGATCAACTTTCGCCAGTTCGGTACGCTGTGCCGGTGCTGGCTGTTCAGTTGGTTGAACGACAGCCGTTTCAGCGATCGCAGCGGCAGTTGCCACTTCAGCTTCAACAGCCGGGCTATCTGTGAAACGAACTTTCTGATTCAACTGACGCTGTTTACGGCGAGTCTGAGGCTGACGTACGCGCTCTTCCTGCTCGGTATCCTGCGCCGGTTGTTCAGCCAGGTTCAGCTCTTTAACTTCTTGCTGCGCCTGACGTTTGTCATCGTTACGACGGCGGTTGCGCTCGCGACGCGGAGCCTGCTGCTCATCACCGGATTTCGCTTTGTCGGCGACATCAACGGACTGCTGGCGGTTATCGCGCGCTTCCGCATTTTGCTGCTGAGACTGACGGCGGTTACGGCGGTTATCTTCACGGTTTTCGCCGCTTTCTGATCGCTCGTTACGGTTATCACGATCGCCACGGTTGTCGCGATTATCACGACGGTCGTTACGGTCGCGACGATTGTTCTGCCGCGGTTTACGACGATCCTGCTGGCGTTCGGTTTTCTCTTCAGCTTTCGGTGCAGGTTGTTCAACCGGTTTCACTTCTTCGCTGCCACCGAAGATGGACTTCAGTGCGCCAAAGAAACGGCTAATCAAACCCGGTTGTGCGGCGACGGCTGCGGTCGCTGCTGCGGCTTTAGGCGCGGCGGCTTTCGCTGCAGGCTCCTGCGGTGCAGGGGCTGGCGGCACGTCTGGCATAGCAAAGGTAGCTAATGCCGGCTGTTCTGGCTGTTTACGCTCGACGTATTCTTCTTCCGTCGGCAATGCCATCGCTTCTTCATGCAGTTTTGGCAGCAGGTAGCTCAGGGTTGGTGTTTCTTCCCCTTTGCGTACACGCAGTACGGAGTAATGCGGGGTTTCCATCTGATCGTTTGGCACAATCACACAGCGCACGCCATTCTGACGCGTTTCGATGGCATTTACCGCGGTACGTTTTTCGTTGAGCAGGTAGGATGCGATCGGCACAGGAACAATAGCATGAACTTCCTGGGTATTTTCTTTCAGCGCTTCTTCTTCGATCAGACGCAGAATAGACAGCGACAGTGATTCGTTGTCACGTACGGTACCCGTACCGGAACAGCGTGGGCATACGTGATGGCTGGATTCACCCAGAGACGGGCTCAGACGCTGACGGGACATCTCCAGCAGGCCGAAGCGTGAAATATGACTGATCTGAATACGCGCTCGGTCCTGACGCACGGCTTCGCGTAGACGGTTTTCAACCGCGCGCTGGTGGCGAACCGGGGTCATATCGATGAAGTCGATGACAATCAGGCCACCGAGGTCGCGCAGACGCAGCTGACGAGCAATTTCATCGGCAGCTTCAAGGTTGGTGTTGAAAGCTGTTTCTTCGATGTCGCCGCCGCGGGTAGCGGGTGGGGGGTTGGTTTCGATAGGGGGAAGGGCTTCGGGGCGTGGGGACAGGGGTGCGGTCTC
>OJIU01000391.1_pt1 | contig 15202 bp, 21 predicted proteins | sample 1595961 | NCBI WGS metagenome assembly OJIU01 (sample SAMEA4350144, study PRJEB24818) | metagenome | biome: human; feature: gut; material: faeces | place: Denmark | collected 2013-09
GATAAATGCTTTGCTATCATTGAGTTATGTTTTATTTTTATTTTTATTGTTAAATATATATTATTGATATTTGTTATTTATTTTTCTGTCATATTTATAATTTATCTGCTCGTCAAGACTAATGGTGATTATACATTTGTAGAAAGTATGACTATCATAAAATAATATATGGTGGTGATATGCAGGGTTGGCGGTAGTCTGATATGAGAATTGTTGCTAAGGTGGTTTTCTTTTTGCGAAGAGTGAGAGTATGGAGCGACATGACTGGCAGTCGAAATTTGAAGCCTGGTTGCGTGAAAATCATTCAGGGCACGACGCTGCTCACGACATCTTTCATTTTCGGCGTGTGTGGAAGACGGCTCAAAAGCTGAGCACGGATGCGACCGTAGACTGGCTGGTGGTGCTGACGGCATGCTACTTCCATGATCTCGTCAGTTTGCCGAAGAATCATCCCGATCGTCATCGTTCATCGGTAATGGCAGCCCAGGAAACACGTCGCGTTTTGATGCACGATTTCCCTGACTTTCCACACCAACGATTACCTGCCGTGTGCCATGCCATTGAGGCGCACAGTTTCAGCGCCAAAATTGTACCAGAAACCCTTGAGGCCAAAATTGTGCAGGATGCTGACCGGCTTGAGGCGCTGGGGGCGATTGGTTTAGCGCGTGTATTTGCCGTGTCCGGGGCGTTAGGCGTGGCGCTGTTTGATGCGGAAGATCCGTTTGCCAGGCAGCGTAGTCTTGATGATAAACAGTACGCGCTCGATCACTTCCAGACCAAACTGTTAACGCTGCCGCTAACGATGCAAACCGCGCAAGGCCGGCATTTGGCGCAACATAATGCTGACTTCTTATTGACGTACATGGCGAAACTGAGTGCGGAGTTAAAAGGAGAGTATGAAATGCTGGATCTTGACGCGATTCAACCCCTTATAGCGCGTTAGTTGCCAGTACAGCCGCAACGTCAACCGCGCTATTTTATGTTAATCTGTCGGTTATCCATTTCGGCCGGTTAAATGTATGCAGGATAATTTTTCAGTAGCAGGCTCCATGAACCCGATGACAGATGATAACGACGCCGCCGCACAGGTGATTTTGGCGAAGTTGCTTGAAATTTATGACGTGAAAACGCTGGTTGCTCATCTGAATGGTGTTGGCGAGAACCGCTGGAGTCCGGCCATCTTTAAGCGAGTTGTCGCCAATGAGACATGGCATCGTCTGAGCGATGGCGAGCTGGCTCATCTGAAAGCCTTGCTGCCGACGCCGCCTGAGCATCATCCACATTATGCTTTTCGCTTTATCGATCTTTTTGCCGGTATTGGCGGCATTCGTCGCGGCTTTGAGGCGATTGGCGGGCAGTGCGTGTTCACCAGTGAGTGGAACAAGCATGCGGTGCGTACCTACAAAGCGAATCACTACTGCGATCCTCACCAGCACCATTTTAATGAAGATATTCGCGATATCACCCTCAGTCATCATGATGGGGTGAGCGACCAGCAGGCGGCAGAACATATTCGCCAGCATGTTCCTCAGCATGATGTGCTGTTGGCGGGGTTTCCTTGTCAGCCATTCTCACTGGCCGGCGTATCAAAGAAAAACGCGTTAGGTCGTGCTCATGGCTTCGCCTGCGACACGCAGGGCACACTTTTTTTTGACGTGGTGCGCATCATCAATGCGCGTCGGCCAGCAATATTTGTGCTCGAAAACGTCAAAAACCTGAAGAGCCACGATCAGGGAAAAACTTTCCGCATCATAATGCAAACGCTGGACGAGCTGGGTTATGACGTGGCGGATGCAGACGATAACGGACCGGACGATCCGAAAATTATCGACGGGCAACATTTCTTGCCTCAGCATCGCGAACGTATTGTGCTCGTCGGCTTTCGCCGCGATCTAAATCTGAAATCAGACTTCACGCTGCGCGATATTATCTCCCGCTATCCTCAGCGGCGCACTACGCTGGCGGAGCTGCTTGAGCCGACCGTTGATGCAAAATATGTGTTGACGCCGGTGCTGTGGAAATATCTGTATCGCTATGCGAAAAAGCATCAGGCGCGGGGGAATGGGTTTGGCTATGGCATGGTATATCCCGGCAATCCCGATTGCGTAACGCGTACATTATCGGCGCGTTACTATAAAGATGGGGCGGAGATCTTGATCGACCGCGGCTGGGATCTGGCGCTGGGTGAAAAGGATTTTGATGATCCACACAATCAGCGACACCGTCCTCGCAGGTTGACGCCCAGAGAGTGCGCGCGTCTGATGGGGTTCGAATCACCTCAGGGTTATCAGTTCAGGATCCCGGTGTCGGACACGCAGGCATATCGTCAGTTTGGTAACTCGGTGGTCGTCCCGGCGTTTGCGGCGGTCGCCAGGCTGCTGGAGCCAAAAATCAAACAGGCGGTTGCTATTCGCGAGAAAGAGAACCTGCATGGCAGACGTTCACGATAAGGCAACGCGCAGTAAAAATATGCGGGCGATAGCCACCCGCGATACTGCCATTGAAAAGCGCCTTGCCAGCTTGCTGACAGAGCAGGGGGTAACGTTTCGCGTGCAGGATGCGACGTTACCCGGTCGCCCCGATTTCGTGGTCGATGATTATCGTTGTGTGATTTTTACCCACGGTTGTTTCTGGCATCATCACCACTGCTATCTATTTAAAGTCCCCGCAACACGAACGGAATTCTGGCTGGAAAAAATTGGCAAAAATGTCCAGCGTGACGCGCGGGACGGTGAAATGTTGCAGGCGCTGGGCTGGCGTGTACTGATTGTCTGGGAGTGCGCCCTGCGTGGGCGCGAAAAACTGGGGGATGACGCGTTATCCGAACGTGTTATCGAGTGGATCTGCGGTGGTGGCGCCAGCGCGCAGATCGACACTCTCGGTATTCATTTACTGTAACGTCTTTTCCGACGGGATCACAACGGCGTCCGCTTTAGCGGGAAATAAGTATTTACCGAGCGTGACCAGTACTACCGCAATTACAATCACGCCAAGCGCCAGCCATTCGATGGGCGCCAGGCTTTCTCCTCCCAGACCGGTACCTAACAATACGGCGACAACCGGGTTCACGTAGGCATAGCTGGTGGCTAATGCCGGACTGACGTTGCGGATCAGGTACATATACGCGTTAATGGCAATAATAGAACCAAACAGGGCCAGATAGGCGACCGCCATAAAGCCTGAAAATGTTGGCATAGTGGTCAACTTTTCCCCGGAAAGCAACGAGGCGCACATCAGCACAATACCGGCGGCTAACATTTCAATGGCCCCGGCCATCATGCCAACGGGTAGCGTTATGCGTGAACCGTACACCGATCCAAATGCCCAGCTCATTGAACCTATCAGGATTAAAACAGCGCCCCACGGATTACCACTCAAATTACCTCCGCTGTTCAGCATGATGATCCCAGCGAGTCCAATTGCGATCCCCATCCACTCCAGCTTGCGCGTTTTAATGCCAAAAAAGTGGCTAAAGCACAGCGTAAACAGCGGCACGGGGCGGCAATACCGGAAGGCACGTTTTGATGCTCAGCGACAGTCACCAGTCCGTTACCTACAGCCAGCAGCAGGATACCAATTAATGCGGCGTTCAGAAGCTGACGCAGAGGCGGCAGCTTATGTCCGCGAATAAGTAAGAATGCGGTTAACAAAATTCCCGCAGAGAGAAAACGAACGCCAGCCATCATCAACGGCGGCCAGCTTTCAACGCCAATGCGAATAACGAAGTACGTGGAACCCCAAATGATGTACAGCGCGAAAAGCGCACTGAAAAGCGGTAGCAATTGCCTGAAACGCATAATCCCTCACGGTGGAAATAAAAAGGTGCAACATAGTAAACGTTAAAACTATCTTGCTGGCGAGATTTATAATTACCTGCCGATGTTAAAAATTTGTTGACCAGAAAGGTCAGTTTCAGCATTGCGTGTTTTACTTCATACTTATGACTGCAAAAAAATAATATTGAGGGTAAAAATTTTGGCAGGAAGTAGCTTATTGACCTTACTCGATGATATCGCCACGCTGCTGGATGATATCTCCGTCATGGGAAAACTGGCCGCGAAAAAAACCGCGGGCGTACTGGGAGATGACCTGTCGCTTAACGCGCAGCAGGTGTCGGGCGTGCGGGCGAATCGCGAACTCCCGGTGGTCTGGAGCGTGGCGAAGGGATCGTTTGTTAACAAAGTTATCCTTGTGCCGTTGGCGCTATTGATAAGCGCTTTCATTCCCTGGGCGATTACCCCCTTATTAATGGTAGGCGGGGCGTTTCTCTGTTTTGAAGGTGTGGAAAAAGTTCTCCATACCCTGGAAGCGCGTAAACACAAAGAAACTCCGGAAGAACGTCAGCAGCGTCTGACATCTTTGGCGGCGCAGGATCCGCTCACCTTTGAGAAAGATAAAATCAAAGGGGCGATACGTACCGACTTTATTTTATCTGCTGAGATTGTCGCGATTACGCTGGGGATCGTAGCGGATGCGCCATTGTTGAATCAGGTATTGGTGTTATCGGGCATCGCGTTAGTGGTGACCGTGGGGGTCTATGGCCTGGTCGGGATTATCGTTAAGCTCGATGATATTGGGTACTGGCTGGCAGAAAAACGTAGCGCGTTTGCCCAGTCGCTGGGTAAAGGATTGCTGGTCGTTGCCCCGTGGCTGATGAAAACACTTTCTGTGGTCGGCACGCTGGCGATGTTTTTGGTCGGCGGCGGAATTGTGGTGCATGGAATATCACCATTGCATCATGCGATTGAACATTTTTCCCAACAGCAAAGTGCATTGATTGCGCTGATGCTTCCAACCCTGCTGAATCTGGTGCTTGGTTTTATCATTGGCGGGATAGTCGTGCTGCTAGTGAAAGCTGTTGCCAGACTGCGCGGAGTTTCGCACTAATTGTTACAGGACTGATTATGCAAAACGCCTCTTTGTCATCTAAGGTGTAAAGGTTTCTCTTGATACAGGAGGCAGGTATGGTCTTTTCTGTCAGTGAGGAAGTCACCTCCAAAGAGGGTGGCCCACGTATGATCGTTACCGGGTATGCCAGCGGAATGGTGGAGTGTCGCTGGTACGACGGCTTTGGCGTTAAACGGGAAGCATTCCGTGAAGATGAACTGGTGCCGGGCGAGCGCAGAAAGTTGTGCCAGGATCCCTGAACATCTGGCTTGCGCGTAACCGGGCGATCTCTCAACCATTAGTTATATTTATCATTTTAGTGAGAATTATTTACTTGTCAGGCAAAAAAATTGCAGATAAGGTTTGTTTCACATCAGATTTCCTGGTGTAACGAATTTTCAAGTGCTTCTTGCATAAGCAAGTTTGATCCCGACCCGATAAGGGCCGGGATTTTTTTCGCCCTCAGTCAGCGATTGATTTCCGACACGCTAAAATCATGGATATCAAGCTCGAATGCGTCGGCCAGTTCATGCCATGTATGGTAATCACGCCCGTCGACGCTGACGCGTTCCGGGTCATCCTGGCTGCGATGAATTTCACTCTCGCAGATTTCGTTGATTGCCTTCAGCAGCGCGTCCACATCGACGCTGACTTCACGCTTGGCCGTTTCGCTGTACTCTTTCGCGGTTTTCATCCTCATACCTCTCAACCGTTAAGGATACCGGGGGAGCGTATCCGGACATCAGATACGCACAACTTAAGTATAGACCGTCGATAAAACCCGCAATCGCACGAGCCGGGCGCTGCCAGAAAAAGGAAATTGTTCTACACTGGCACAAAGCCACAGGAGGAAAACTATGAAGGTGAATGATCGGGTCACAGTCAAAACGGACGGCGGTCCTCGTCGACCGGGCGTGGTACTGGCTATTGAAGAGTTTAGTGAAGGCACTATGTACCTGGTTTCGCTGGAAGACTACCCGCTCGGTATCTGGTTCTTTAATGAGTCAGGTCATCAGGATGGTATCTTTGTGGAAAAAGTGGAGTAAACCCGTTCTGCAGTGATTCTGACTGGTGGATTCGCCACCAGTCAGAACGTCTTAGCGCATATTCACAAAGATACCATTGGTGACATTATCCGTGAGTCGAACAACGTGATAGATAACTTGCTTATTATGCGTCTTTATCTTTCGTTTTATATTCCCCTTATGGGATGACACGGTCTTGGCCTTGATATTCATTTGGTCGGATATCTGTATTGTTCCCTGACCCTCCATCCACATGCGCAGCATGCTGGACTCGGTACGGCTTAATGACAGTGTCGGCAGATTAACATCAATGACAATATCCACTTCCTTTTTCAGAATATCGCCAAGAAGTGTATCCAATGAATCTGGTTTAATCGACTTAGAACTAATCAATAAATTTTTTCTTACTAATAGATATTCATCAAAATGTACGTTGGCAATTGCCATAAACACAATAAATAATGTACCGGGATGTTGATTAATGATTTGCTTTATTTGCTGGCTATTAGCAGGATCGTGGATAAAGCAGTCCTCATTAATAAACACCACAGCGGGCTGTTGAGAGACACAGGCGAGACTGAGTTCATCAACGTTGGAAATGTTGTTGATTTCCCTTTTTTTCACCCCCCGACTTACCAGATATCCGGTCAACCCTAGCCGGGTGTAACTGCATAAATCCATAATAATCGTTGACATGGCATACCCTCACTCAATGCGTAACGATAATTCCCCTTACCTGATTATTTCATCACAACTAAACGGAATAATAACGACCCAAGATGACGCTTTCGCTGTTTTTCAGGCGAAATTACTATCCCGTAAAGTTGCGTATAATTTGCCAGGAAACATCTTAAAGTAAAGTAAATGTTGCGTTATGTGAGTGAGGCAAAAACAAATAAACCGCGACAGAGATATCCTGGTGGATGTTGTCACTTTTTAAATTTAGGACAATCCTTAGTAAAACAGGATAAAAAATAAGGGTTATTATTATCCGGGCATTTCGCTGACAATATCAGCCAATAAATTAAAAATTTCGCTGAATAATCGTTCGCAGAATGGCGCAATTAATGGCATCAGCGCCGCCATTAATGAAATACCCACGGTGAGGGTGAGTGGAAAGCCGATGACGAAAATCGACAACTGGGGGGCCATACGATTTAACAAACCGAGTGCGAGGTTCAGTGTGAGTAGCAGCGTCATTATCGGCAGGGCCAGCATTAGACCGTTGAGGAAAATCAGGCTACCCGCCCGCGCCAGCGCGAGAAACGCATTGCTGTTCACCGGATTGCCGCCGATTGGCAAGGTATGAAAGGTATCCACCAGCAGTGAAATAAGCCATAAATGACCGTTAAACGTAAGGAACAACAGCATGGCGAGCATGTCGATCAGGCGTGCCAGCACCGGCATGTTCAGACGGCTACCGGGGTCGAAGAAGGTTGCGAAGGAGAGGCCCATTTGGAGGCCGATCAATTCCCCGGCGGTTCGTACTGCCGCAAATGCAAACTGCATGGTGAAGCCTATGGCGATGCCGATCAGGATTTGTTGCATTGCCTGCCATAGCGCGCCAACAGAAAAGATGGGGACGTCTACGGGGGGAATCGATGGGGCGATAACGACGGTTATCATTAATCCAAGCCCCAGTTTTACCCGTTTGGGGATGGCGCGCTCGCTGAGAATAGGGGCCGTTGAGATGAGCGCCAGTATGCGCAGCAAAGGCCAGAAGTAAAGGTTTAGCCAGTGGAGCCATTCAACGCTGGTCACCTGCAGCATAATGTCATCTACCCGATGATATAGGGGATATTGCTGAACAGCGTACGTACGTAGTCGAGCAGCAGGTTAAGCATCCACGGTCCGGCAACAATGATGGCAATAAACACCGCGACAATTTTGGGAATGAAGGACAGCGTCATTTCATTAATCTGGGTCGCCGCCTGCAAAATACTGATGATAAGACCTGTGACGAGGGCGACCAACAGCAACGGCGCGGCAAGGGCCAGGGCGACCTTCATCGCCTCTGTGCCCATCATCATGACCGATTCAGGAGTCATTTCGCGCCTCTAACTGTAAAAGCTTTGTGCCAGCGAGCCGACAAGCAGCTGCCAACCATCTACCAACACAAACAGCATCAGCTTGAACGGCAGCGCGATCGTGGCCGGGGGGACCATCATCATCCCGAGCGCCATCAGCACGCTGGCGATGACCAGGTCGATAATCAAAAACGGAATAAAAATAGTAAAACCTATCTGGAATGCCGTTTTCAGCTCGCTGGTGACATAGGCCGGAAGCAAAATTCGCATCGGTACGGCTTCTGGTCCTTGCAGAGGGCCGCTGTTTGCCAGACGAGCGAACAGCGCCAGATCCGCTTCACGGGTTTGGCGTAGCATAAACTCACGCAGCGGCTGTGCGCCTTTCTCCATGGCTTCCTGCATGGAGATCTTCTCTTCACTGAACGGTTGATACGCGTCGACGTAAATTTTGTCGATTACTGGCGACATGATGAAAAAGGTCAAAAATAGCGCCAGCCCCAGTAGCACCTGGTTCGGCGGTGCAGAAGGTGTTCCCAGCGCATTTCGTAACAGGCCGAAAACGATGATGATGCGGGTGAAGCTGGTCATCATCAATAAAATGGCGGGCAGGAATGTCAGCGAGGTGATAAACACCAGCGTTTGCACTGGCAAAGACCAGCTTTGTCCGCCGCCTGGCAACGGCTGGCTTACCAGTCCCGGAAGCTGAGCGAGGGCAACAGGGCTGAAAAGCCATAAGCCTGCCAGCGTGATGGATAACAAACGGCGCATCAGGATCTCCCAGGACGCTTGAGCAAACTCTTCATCATGGCCTGGAAATCCGCGGGGGAGGCCGGTTTTTCTTCTGCCTCGGCAGGCGCCGCGGGCAGGGTGTGCAATACGTTAATTTGCGAGGCCGTGACGCCCAGCACCAGGCGCGCATCTTCAACCTCAACAATCACCACGCGCTCACGTGGACCCAGTGAGGTGCTCGCAGTAACTTTCAGTCCGCGCGTACCAGCGCTTTTGGGGGCAAACCCCAGACGCTTAATGACCCAGGCCGCAGCCAGGATCAATACGATGATCCCAAACAGCGCGCCGCTTACCTGTACCAGCGGTGAGCCGGGTACGGCGGCTGGCTGAGAAACTGTCGCCTGGGTATTCATGCTTAACGGCTCAGACGGCGCATGCGTTCTGATGGGGTAATAATGTCGGTGATACGAACGCCGTATTTATCTGCGACCACCACCACTTCACCCTGGGCAATCAGGTAACCGTTGATCAGGATATCCAGCGGCTCGCCAGCCAGACCATCCAATGCGACGACCGAACCCTGCGTCAGACGCAGCAGTTCTTTGATGGTCATGCGGGTACGGCCCAATTCGACGGTCAGTTTGACCGGAATGTCCATGATCAGATCGATGTCCTGCAAAGCACCGCTGACGTCGCCGCCGCCTAACTGCTGGAATACCGCATCGGCCGCACTTTTGGTGGGCGTGGTTTTTTGCTCGTTTAACGCGTCAGCCCACAGATCGTCCAATGCGCCAGTGTTCTCATCGGACGGATTATTCATATCACTCATTTGGGCTGTTCCTCATTCAGCGAATTCAAAATCGGGTTTATCAGATGTTCTACGCGTAACGCATACTGACCGTTTACGGTGCCATACTGGCTGGTCAGTACAGGCACGCCGTCCACATGAGCAATAATGCGGTCGGGTTTTTCAATCGGCAGTACATCGCCGGGTTTCAGCTTTAAAATCTGGGATAGCCGCAGCGGAATGTCGGCAAAATTTGCCACCAGCTCCAGCTCAGAATGCTGAACCTGACGCACCAGATTATTGCGCCAGTTCTGATCTTCATTACGCGAGTTTTCCAGCGGCGGGTTAACCAACAATTCCCGTAGCGGCTCGATCATGCTGAATGGCAGACAGATGTTAAATTCACCGGTCAGGGTGCCAATTTCAACGTGGAACGGAGGATTCACCACGATGTCGTTAGGAGAGGGGGTGGTATTGGGAAATTTCACCTGCATCTCGGAACGAACGTATTCCACTTCCAGCGGATTGATGGCCTTCCACGCGTCGCTGTAGCTTTCCAGCGCCAGCTTCAGCATGCGGTTGATAACGCGCTGTTCGGTATGGGTAAATTCCCGACCTTCAACTTTCGTCGGGAAGCGTCCATCACCGCCGAACAGGTTATCAACGGCGATAAATACCAGACTCGGTGAGAACACCACCAGACCCGTACCGCGCAGCGGCTTCAGGTGGATTAAGTTCAGGTTGGTCGGAACCGGTAAGTTACGCGCAAACTCGTGGTATGGCTGGATACGGATCGCACCCACGGTAATATCCGGGCTACGGCGCAACAGGTTAAATAATCCCATACGGAACTGGCGCGCGAAGCGTTCGTTAATAATCTCCAGCGCCTGTAAACGCTCACGTACTACGCGGCGCTGGGTGTTGGGATCGTAAGGACGAATATCGCTTTCTTTTGCGATACCGGAAATGGGTTCGTCTTTAGTTTCGCTATCGCCGTTAAGCAATGCGTCGATTTCAGCCTGAGAAAGAATACTGTCGCCCATGTCTTTACCGCAGAATAAAAGCTGTATAAAGAACGTCGGTGACAACCTGTTTGGGTTGACCAACAACGAGCGGAGTCGCGAGCGTCTCTTTGATGGCGGTAATCAACTGTTGCTTACCTTCTTCGGTGGCGAGCGTAGCCGCGTTCTGGCGGGAAAACAGCAGCAGCAAGCGGCTGCGTACTTCCGGCAGATATTCGTTAAGACGTGAACGCGTCGCCTCGTCTTTCATACGCAGTGTGATACCGATATACAGTACACGGTCCGCATCACCCAGATTGACGGTAAAGGTATCCAGCGCGAAGAATACCGGGGCTGGCGGTGGAGCCGGTTCCGCTTTGACGCTGGCGGACGGCTGCTGCTGCATGCGCCAGTAGCTATAACCCGCAGTTGCGCAGGCGGCGAGGGTAATTAATACCAGCAGAGGGATCCAAATAGCGCGTTTACTTTTTTTGTTAATCGCGGAGTCAGTCATCAGATACGGGCTTCCTGTTTCGGTACAGCTTATGGGCTGATTATCCCGTGTCCTGTCCACGACAAAGCGTGGAAAAGACGCGGATAATCATGCTACCTCTGGCGTTAGGCGAAGATGTCTACTGCTCCATCACCGCGTGCTGCGGCTTGCAGTGAGGCTGGCGTAGCCAGTACGGCGTCATCTTCAGCGGCAAAAATGTCTTGTCCCTGAGCGCGACCCGTCTGCTGTTGCTGCCCGGAAGACTGCTGATTGCCGGCAAAGCTTTCACTACTGATACTGCTTTGCCCAAGCTGGATCCCGCTTTCAGCCAACTGCGTACGCAGCATCGGTAACGCGGCTTCCAGCGCAGCACGTACGTGACTGTGTGGCGATACCATTTGCAGCTGTGCGAGGTTGTCATCCAGCTTGAGGGAAATATGCACCTGGCCGAGATCCTGTGGATGTAGGCGCAGTTCTGCGCTTTGCTGACCCTGACGTGTAAACAGCGTGACGTGCTGGCTCAGAGATTGCTGCCATTCGTGGCTACCCAATGGGGCGCTGAGCACGGGGGCGGCGGTCGGTAACGGCTGAGCATGGGGTTGCGGGCTACTTAACGGAGCCGCCGTCACGCCAACGCCGGTTGGCGAAGGGGAACTGTCAATTTCCGCTTTGGTCGTCGCTGCTGTCGTCAACGGGGTTAGCGTCGGATTGTTTGTCTGATCCAGGCTGCTGCCAGGATTGGCAATATCCGCTTTGCCTTTTTTGGCATCACCGGGCAGCAATTCGCCCGCGTTATCGGCGATAGCGCCGTGTACCGTGCCGCGTGACAACGCCGAAAGTGCGGCATCAACTGGGACTGGCGCGCTGCTGACGGCAGGCGTAGCCAGTGGTTGTCCTGGCAGCATGGCGAACAACGCGCTCAGGTTGGCGAGATCGTCATCGCTGAGCGTGGTGGTTTTTTCATCCTGCTGAGCGACTTTGCCCAGTGTTGTCAGGGCATTAGCTTTCAAGGAGGGCGTGAGGGCTGACAACAGTTGCTGAGCGTCTGTCATGTCGGCAAGAGACGCATCGGTTTGCATCTCTTTTTGCGCCAGCAGCTCGGATAACTTGAGCGACGGGGTTGGATCGCCATTTTTTTGCAGCAACCCTTTTTGCAGTTTGCTACCGGCCGCCTGTAAGTCGGCAAGCGACAGCGGGGCGTCTTTACCCTGCGCGTCGCCCGCACCTAATGCGCCAGCCAGCAGCGCTAAAAAATCCTCGGCTGAATCTACCGCTTTGCCAGACTGAAGACCTGCGGCTACGTCGGTGTCGGTGGTAATCAGTTGGGGTAAAGTAATCATTCGGGTTTCCTCATAGCTGCGCGCTGAGCAAATTCATCCATTTTTTTCTGATCCAGGCGGTTTTCAGCCAGCAATGCCGCCGAGGTTTGTCTGTCCTGCAGAGTCTGCCATGCCTGTAAACGTTGTTTTTTATCACGCCAACTGTTCAAAGCCTGGTCCACTTTCTGCGTCCATTGATTGAGCTGTTGGCGATGTTGCTCAATGGCTTTTTCCAGCGTCTGAATAAATTGCTGGTAATTGATCCAGCGATTGCTGGTAATACCCTGACCCATGTCAGTGTTAAGATTGTTGCGATACTCATGCTGATAATCGATCAGCATCTTCAACTGCTCTTCCGCCTGCTGACAGCCACGACGCATCTCTCCCAATAAGACAGCGGCGTCATCTACCTCTTTTTCAGCCAGGTCTTTCAATGTTGCTAATGCACCATGTTGTGCCATGACCTATGCTCTCCTGCTTAATCACACACCAGGGAAAATCAGTTCTAAAGCTTGCAGAGAATCTTCCCAGTCAGCCCGTTCAAAGATGCCTTGCTGTAAGAACGCTTCCAGTTGCGGCCATAAGGCGATGGCTTTATCCAGCATGGGATCGCTGCCTTTGGCATACGCCCCCACGCTAACCAGATCGCGGTTGCGCTGGAAGCTGGATAGCAACTGTTTAAAGTTACGCACCCGCGCATAGTGTTGTTCACTAATGAGCGCGGTCATAGCGCGGCTGATCGAGGCTTCAATATCGATGGCCGGATAGTGACCCGCCTCAGCCAGATGACGTGACAGCACAATGTGGCCGTCCAGAATCGCGCGCGCGGAATCCGCAATGGGGTCCTGCTGGTCGTCACCTTCGGTCAGTACCGTATAAAACGCGGTAACTGAACCGCCGCCGTGAATACCGTTCCCGGCACGTTCAACCAGCGCCGGTAATTTGGCGAATACTGAAGGGGGATAACCTTTGGTTGCCGGCGGCTCGCCGATCGCCAGGGCTATCTCACGTTGCGCCATCGCGTAGCGGGTGAGGGAGTCCATAATCAGCAATACGTGCTGTCCACGATCGCGGAAATCTTCAGCAATACGCGTGGCATAGGCCGCGCCTTGCATACGTAATAGCGGCGAGACATCTGCCGGAGCGGCAATCACCACCGAGCGTGCGCGACCGTCGGCTCCGAGGATATTTTCAATGAAATCTTTAACTTCACGGCCACGTTCGCCAATCAGGCCCACGACGATAACATCGGCCTGGGTATAGCGCGCCATCATGCCGAGCAGAACGCTTTTACCAACGCCGGAGCCTGCGAAAAGTCCCATACGCTGGCCGCGACCAACGGTTAACAACGCGTTGATGGGACGTACGCCGGTATCCAGTACGTGTTCAATCGCGGTACGTTGGAGCGGGTTAAACGGCGGCGTAATCAACGCCCCGGTTTCGGTGGTATCCGGGGCGGGCAGTCCGTCGAGCGGTTTGCCGCTACCGTCAAGCACCCGCCCGAGCAGTGCAGGGCCAAGCGGTAATTGCTTGCCGCTTTGCAGACCTTCGCCAGCAATGTTCTTTGCGTACACGCGCGCGCCAGGCAAAACGCCTTCGACCTCTTCGAGCGGCATCAGAAACAGACGCTGACCGTTAAAGCCCACAACTTCACTTTCGACTTCCTGGGTTTCGTTGCCGTCCTGACGCTCAATAACGCAGGTGGCGCCGAGCGGCAATTGTAATCCCGTGGCCTCCAGCACCAGCCCGGTGGCACGGGTCAGTCGACCGTAACGGCGCACCGCAGGCAGTAGCGACATTTTCTCTTCGAAGTTGTCCAGTGTATTGAGCCAGCGAGTCAGGCGAGTGGTCATTACACGACTCCCGGCGCTGCCAGACGGCAGAGTTCTTGCCAACGCGTGGCGACGCTGGCATCCAGATCGCCTTCGTCGGCTGAGACTTTACAACCGCCGTGATGCAGCGTCGGATCGCCGCGCAACCGCCAGCCGTGCAGGCTGAGAGTGGCACCGAGCATCTCCTCCACACGCTGGAGATCGTCCGGATGCACACGCAATTGCGGTTTACCGCTAAACAACGGCTCCTGCTGCAACAGCTGTTGGATTTGCTTAATCAACGCCGCGTTATCCACGATTGGCGTCTGACCAATCACCTGACGCGCGGCTTCCAGCGCCATTTGCATCAGGCGTGAGGCGATAACGCTGTCCAGTGCGTCCAGCGTATTCTGAAATTCGCTCACCAACTGCTGCATGCGGGCATGAATCGGCGCATGCTGAGCGCGCGCCTGGCTCTGACCTTGCTCCAGCCCCTGGTTCAGACCTTCCTGATAACCTTGTTCGTGGCCCTTTTGTCGACCTTCCGCCAGGCCCGCGTTATAGCCTTGCTCATGGGCTTGCATTTGCAACTGTGCAAGCTGCTGCTCAAGCTGTTGCTCTGCAGAGAGTTCCGGCTCGTCGGACTCTTCTGACAGCGGCGTTTCGCTGTGGTCGGCCAGTATGAACTCCGCCATTGGTGGGGCGAGATCGTCCGGGGTCCAGACTTTCCATGGCAGTTCGTTAGACATAGGTATCCTCGCCGCTGCCTATCACCATCTCGCCGGTTTCCGCCAGACGACGCACAATAAGCAGAATGGCTTTCTGTTCGTTTTCCACTTGCGACAAACGCACCGGACCGCGGTTGGCGAGGTCGTCGCGCAGAATATCGGCAGCACGTTGCGACATGTTGCGCAGGAACTTCTCGCGTAGCGGCTGTTCGGCACCTTTCAGGGCAATCAGCAGCGATTCGGAATCCACTTCCTGCAGCAGGCGCTGGATGCTGCGATCGTCGACATCCACCAGATTTTCGAACAGGAACATCTCGTCGATAATTTTCTGTGCCAGTTCGCCGTCGAATTCGCGTACGGCGGTAATAACGGCTTCTTCCTGCTGGGGTTTCATC
>OJIU01000395.1_pt1 | contig 15024 bp, 18 predicted proteins | sample 1595961 | NCBI WGS metagenome assembly OJIU01 (sample SAMEA4350144, study PRJEB24818) | metagenome | biome: human; feature: gut; material: faeces | place: Denmark | collected 2013-09
ACGAGCGGGGGAAACCGCGCCCCGGTATGCCCGCGGGCGCCGCGGGTCAGCAGATAGGCCGGAATCCCCACCGCGCCCGCGCAGCCGAAGCAGACAAGCTGGCGTTTGGTGAGGTTGAAAGCCATCTTTGTTTTGATTTTGGATAAATCGTTTGGTACGTTTACATAGGGCATAGATCACACTCCTTTCTGCACTTCGGGACAATGTGTCCCAAAGTCCGGGATGGTTGGTGTTACTTCATTTCCCCACACAGCCCAACCGGGCGGGGTCTGCCTGGCAAAGAGCTCCACGCGGGGCAGATCTCCCATCAGAGAAACGATTTTGTCGCGGGCCTCGTCCGGCTTTTTGCTATGGGCTTCAATCGGGGAAATGATGAATTGATGAATGTTGGCAGCCTGCCGCTTCGGGTGTCCCTTGGTAGCCAGCAGGCAGATTTCCGCGTTGCCCCTTGTCCAGAAGCCAAGGCCGTAAAACCAGCTATCCGCCTTCTTGTTCTTTTTCAGCCAGACGAAAGCAACGCTTTTGTAGGTGAAGCCCCAAGCCTCGATCAGCCGGAGCGCCTCCGGGAGCTGCGGGAAAGTGGCCCATAAAAAGAGTGCGCTGTCCGGGGCTGCAAGATCAGCCACAGGCAACGCACATAACTCCTCAATGCTCATAGTGGGATAATGATTTTCCGCCGCGCCCTGTACGTTCTTAGCCGAATAGCGCCAAGGGGGATCGGCGTAAATGATAGAATACTGCTCGATAATTACACTCCTTTCTCGCCAGAGTTTTTTACTGCCTGCGCCGCACGGATACGCTCACTGGCAGCGGCATAAAAGGCCGGGGCCGTTTCAAAGCATACAAAGCGGCGTTCTGTGTTGATGGCCGCAATCGCGGTTGTGCCGGAGCCCGCGCAAATGTCCGCGACCAGTTCTCCGGGGCGGGTGTAGGTGCGGATCAGATACTCGCAGAGCTCCACGGGCTTCTGCGTGGGATGGATGCCCCCGGACACCGTAGGCACAAATAGCACATTTCCGGGATAGCGGCGACCATCGTTGGACTCGGAGCCCTGCCGTTCAAATTTCCCATAGTTGGAGCTTGTACCGCTCCGGGAATGAACGCGGGTATATGGCTTTCCGTAAGTAAACTGCGGATTGTAGACAGGGGCCTTCTGATAAAACACCAAGATATTCTCGGACTTTTTCAGCGGAGCCCGGTTTGCATTGAGAAAGCCTGTTCCACGCTCCTTGTACCAAATCCACTCATAGCGGAGCATTGAGAGGTTGGATGCGCCCAGCACCTTGTCAAAGGGGCATTGTGCGAAGAACAGCACTGCGCCATTCGGCTTGACTGCCCATTTCACCGCCTCCCACAGCTCCGGGAGCGGCAGGGGCACATCCCAATAATTCCGGGTTGTGCCGTAGGGCGGATCGGTCAGCAGCATATCCACGCTATGTTTTGGCAAAGACCGCAGGCCCTCGATGCCATCCATGAGAAACAAGCCCTCCTTCGGGACACTTTGTCCCAAAGTGCGGCTATCGATCATTGCGGGCCTCCTTTGCCTTGGCAGGCGCAGGCCGGGCGGTATTTTCTTTTCCCGCCTGTTTTGCGGCCTCGGCCATCTGCTCCTTGATCGGGGCAGGCCGTACCGCCTGGGCCCGTGCAACAAGCTGTTCTACCGCCGCATGATACGCCTCGACACCAGCCGCATTGATCCGTTCCTGTGTGGCGCGGTCAGGAATCCGAACCGTAGCTCGGTATCCCGTCCGGCTGGCAGGATCGGGTTTAGAGGGAGCGCCGAGGAAAATCCCGTTTTTCCCGTCCACGACCTTAAAATCGTCGATGACCACACCACCAAAGTTGACGCTGGCGAAGCCGATCAGTTTACCCTGCGGCTCAATCGGGCGGACAGACACCGAGATCGGAACAACCGCCTCCTGCAAGACGGCATCCGTCCGCATTTTTACCGCCTCGTCAATGCTAACGCCCTTGACTTCTGCAAGCTCCGCGATGGGAGCATCAAACAGCCAGCGCCGCTCCTCCGCAGCAATCTGCTCCGGGGTCAGCAATACATCGTCCTTCTTACTCAGATAAAATTCCTCCTTTCCGTTTGCCGGAGCAGGCTGGGCGGGGTCGTCCATCAACTCTTTTCTTTGCAGGACGGCCTCTGTTTCCGCCATAAAGCGGTAAGCGTCCGCCTCAGTAAACTCCTCCGGCGTTTTTCCATTCCATAAGCGCGTTCCGTCTGCCCCGTATCTTCTCGACACATGAAAATGCGGGTTTGGTATGCCGCCGTCCTCCCGGTCTGGCTGGTGTACGGCGAAGTCAACCACCATGCCCCGGCTCACAAAGTTCTCCAACAAAAATTGCCTTGCAAGAGCGATGTTTTCCTCAAGGGAAAATTCATTCTGCAAGGCAATGTCAAAGCTGTATGCAAGCTGGGCGTTCTTTCCACGCTCGGCTTTTTCCACGGCATTCCATAGGGTCTGGCGGTCTGCATATTCGGGCGGTGCATGGGACGGCAGGAGAATGTCAGAGCAGATCACGCCGCCCTTGCGGGTGTAGTCGCTGTATTCGCCGTAATACTCGCTATACAATCGCTCCCCGGCACGGTAGGCGGCAGAAGCAATAGCGGACTGTCCTGCGCTTCGCTTAGTCTGCGTGACGCTCAGATGAAATAGTGCCATCGGCTTTCAACTCCTTTTCTCTGTTCGCTTGGTTGGTGTGAGTAATCGCCATGTGCCAGACGGCTCGCTGGACTTCGGACAGAGAAAAGATGTGTTCCATCAGCTCTGTCATTTCGGTGCGTGTGAGATCTTTGACCTCCGGGGCAAGGCTCTCAATCGTGCCGCCCAGATTGCAAAGACGGTGGGTGCGCTTTTGTCTCTCGCCTTTCTCCAGATACTTCTTTCTGTTCTCCAGACGCTCCAGCTTGTGCTGTTCCTGTGCAAGCTGTGTCTCGACCTGTTCCTTTTCGGCTCGGAGCTGCTCAAGGTTTTTCGGTTTTGCCATTTTTCGTGACCTCCTTTTTTGAAAATGGGGATAAAAAAAGACCGTCAACTTTTCGCAGATTGCGACCAGTCAACGGTCAGTTTTTCGGTATTCAGTTGTTGTGTTCAGTTCGGTAAATTGAAGTTGGTCAAAGTTGTTGGCGAAGATATTCCACAACATTTCCATTCGTATCATAGAAACAGATGTTTCCTACATTGAGGGGCAGGACAATGGCGAAAGGCTTGCCACTATCAATATCAATCACCTGAATGCCGTTGCCATCATCTACTTCAAGTCGAACAATATTTTGGGTATTCATTGAGATAAATGCCCTTTCGTTATTTCCCTCAACAACAAACTCTGCAATGTAATCATCAACCTCAACTATATCTCCACCACCACGGAAGAAATATCCAAAAGACAAGCCAGGGCGATTTACATAGACAGAAAAAGTGTGGTCTGTCTTGTCCTGTGGGTAAGAAATAAATGCAGCCATTGTGTCGGAAATGCTTCCATCAACAATCCAATCATCCAAAATTTTTTGAGATTGGCGAATGTCTGCTTCTAAACTGTTTGCGGTTTTACCAATGTCATTGTTTGCATAAAGGAAACCGAAAACCAACACACAAGCCAAAATAACACCCAAGAGGATTATGGGTAATTTCTTTTTCATAGAATCACACTCCTTTATCAAATTAAGATTCTTGATTTTCAAACTTGCTGGCGGCGAACGGTTTGTCAAAACCGTTTGCGGACGGCAAGTCCACAGGGGATAGCCGCTTTAGCGGCGCAAGGGGGTGTAGCCACCTTGACGGAACGAAGTGACGCAACATTCTCGGTCAAGCAGTTTTCTTCTGCTGACGGAGAATGAAGCTCCGCAGGACGCACGATACTCCCGATAGGAGAGTATAGAAGTGCGCCCTTAGAGTTCTAAGGGTATTTTTAGATAATTGGGAATGTTTCTTTGTCAAACTGCGTAACATTGAACACGATACGCCACTCGACATCATCACCAACCGGTTCAAAGTGCAGAGCAGAACAAGCAGCATGAAGTTTTTCTTGTGAATTTGTTCCATATATAACTGCTGTCGGACCATCTGCACCACCAATAACACCAACAACAAAACAGGAACTACTGCCAACTGGACGGAACGAATGATCGTCTGGTGTAACTTCTATCGGTCTATCGCCTTCATCACAGTCAAAAACCGAAATGTTCTCCATCGGTTCAGGGGTAAGTGTATAACTCATGGCAATATAATGTGTCGGATAAATCCAGCGATCAGAACCAAAACTATTTTGAGGAACTGTCTGCTGTTCTATTTCCTGCACGGTCAGTGTATGGGTTATTCCGCTAACAGGATGGGAAAACATAAATGAATCTCCGGGTGCGTGAACTTTGAAATGTGAGCCTGGAACTTGTCCTGGTTGCTGCTCCATTGTAAGAAAAAGTTTATTGATTTCAGGGTGATGCTTGGTTCCCCAAGGAAATACGTCTCTGCATATGACCCAGCCATAAGTACTATCCAGCCCATAATGGTCGATTGCCCATTTTGCTTCCAACTCATTGATAACGCCATCTGGCAGACAAGGATTAAAGCTCACAGCGCAGCCATGGGTTGTCTGTAATATTTTCTCGTTTAACTTCAAGCAAGGTTTGAAGTTAAAACAAAGTGGGTTTTCCCATTCCATCTGCATCTGTTGCTCACGGGTAAAATTTTCACATGAGTCATTTTCCCAGTCCAGATTCCATTTTTTCATGAAGTCACGGATGCTTTCTGAATCAACTCGCATACAAAAATCAACGACAAGTCCTTTGCTACATGAATAAGCAGCCGGAATTACCCAATGATATCCAGCCCAATCGAATTGTTTATCCAGCTTGATCTCTTTTCCGGCACGGTCTTTACCTCGATGTCCCCAGAAATCTCCATCAAAGTAGACCTTCCATTCAGGGGCAACCAATTCTGCCTCTGAAGTCATATCATTATCGTAATAATCTTCTGTGTATTTAATCTGACTGTAATCAAAGGAAGATTGCAGGTTTTTGATATATGTCCACGGTTGTTCCATAGGCAACAAATTCATCTTCTCTGAAATTTCCGATAAAGTTTGCTGTTGTTCCTGGGTTGTAGGGTTTTCATTGAGAAAGGCTTCAAACTGTGCTTCGTTCCACATCCACGCTTGTTCCACTGCCGCCACATCACCACAAGCCAGTATAAGCCGCAGAAAGTCGGTAAAATTTTCAGCTACTGGATGAACATAATCAGGAGAAGTATTCATGGGGCTGACAGAGAAAACCATCTCTCCAAATCCACGAATGAAACAGAAGTGGATACCATCTATCCCTGCCCATCCAAAAACCGATGCCCCTTTTGGGGTACAAAAATAATTTGTATTATCCTCACGGAGTTCAACTCCCACAGGACTTAAATCGACACCCCGCTGTAAAAATTTTTTCAAAATTCTATTCATTAAGCATCCCCCCATAAAATTAGTGCTATCACGCTCTTGATTGTAGTAAATTTTATCACAAGAGTGTGAATAAATCTACTGGCGAATGCTGAAACCGCCCGAACAGTTTCTTTCTGCTCAGGCGGCTTTCTTCATCTATTTTTCTTTCTTCTGCTGCACTTGTTCATGGGCTTCCTGCTGAACATCAGCCCAGCGGAAAAGCCATACTTGAAGTGACTTTCACTTTCTTCACATTGGGCGATTGCTGTCTGCGCCCGGAGTTCCTGCACCAGCTCATAGTCCTCTTTGCTGAGCCGCTGGGACAACTGCTCCATGAGCTTTTCACAGGCTATGACTGCCTTTCGGTATTCCGGTGATGTAGGTACAACTGTCTCGCAGGGATAAAACTCCCCATTATACATGGCTTCCAAAATCATAGCTTTACCTCTCTCAACAGTAGATTAGTTCCGTCTTGATGATTTCCTCTGCCCGGCAGCGGATGGAGTTCATTGACTGCACCCATAACATCTGATTTTCCGCTTTCATGGCTTCGGTCACGCCCTCGGCTTTCATCATCTGCCGGATAATCAAGTCCAGCCTGTCTGCCGCCTGCTCGTTCAGATCGGCAACGACGGTGTGGAGGCTGCCGGACAAAATTAGCTCGTTGTAAAGCATGGGACGGTGCAATTTCAGATAGGACTGGTGCAAGCGTCCCCAATGCCCAATAGGTCGGCGTTCCTCCGGCAGCTTCAAGTCCGGCACATAGTAGTCGCCCACCAACACATAGTCCATACCGTTCTCATGGATTCTCGGTTTCAACTCTTTCATAAAATCACGCTCCCTTTCTCGGTCCCAGCTGCGGCAAACTGCTCACCGGGATAAATACCCCTCTGGCAATATCCTCGGTGCGGATTGCCTGTTTTCTGGCTTCAATCTCCGCTTTTTTCTTGGCTTTCGTGCGCTCCTCATACTCTTTCTGTTTACCATTGGCTTTCCGCTTCAAGTAGTTCTGGTGGAGCCTGTCCTTGCGTTCCTCACGCTTGCGGATTTCCTCTAATTCCTCCGGGGTAAGCTCCACTTCGCCAAACGCAGGGGGAACGAAACGACCCACGAAATTGAAGTAAATCTCGACCTCCTGTGTGGTCTGAATACTGCCCTTGCGGTCACGCTCATGCACAAGGATTTTCTCAATAAACTCATTGAGCATGGCAATCGTCAGCTTGTCGAAGTTCTCATACTTGTCAATCAGAGCGATAAAACGGTCAGCGTCCTTTTCGTGCTTCTCGTAGCTCTTGATAGCCTTTTCCAGAACAGAGATTTCAGCGGTAAGCTCGGTCTGCTCCTTTTCATATTGAGCGTCCAGAGTGGCATATCTGCTGTCAGACAGCTTTCCTAAAATGTTGTCCTCATAGATTTTGCAGAGCAGGACTTCCAGCTCGGAAACTCTCTGCTTTGCGGTGGCAAGGCGTGTCCGCTGTTTCTTGACCTCTGCCGTCTGCTGGCTGGACTGCGCTTCCTGCACCACTCGGACAAACTCGGCTCTGTCATGCTTCGCATACTCGGCAATAGCTTTGAGCATTTCGGAAACAAGGGACAGTACCACATCTTCATTGATACGGTGCTGTGTCGTGCAGAGCTTTCCAACTGGGACTTTGCTGTATTGGGAACAGGTATATTGAGAAATACGCTTGCCGTTGTTGGTACGGTGGACATACATCTTGCCGCCGCAATCGGCACAATAAAGCAAGCCTGTGAGGGGAGCTGCTTCGCCCCAGCCGTCCGGGTAGCGTCTGACATTCCCACGGATTTTCTGCACAAGGTCAAAGGTCTGCTGGTCAATGATAGCTTCATGGGTATTCTCGAAAATTGTCCATTCGTCCTCCGGGACATAATGGCTTTTCTTGTCCTTGAAGTGCTTTCGGGTCTTGAAGTTGATGGTGTGTCCCAGATATTCACGCTTTTCAAGAATGTTGCAGATGGTGGAAGAACCCCAGCCGTACACATCTTTGAAGGTCTTATTTTTGTTCACGCCCTCGCCGTGCCGGGCAAGGTAAGCGGACGGAATGAGGACTTTTTCTTCTTTCAGCTTGCTGGCGATCTGATACGGACCGTAGCCGTCAATCGTCATGGCAAAGATGCGCTTGACCACCTCGGCGGCTTCGGGGTCAACCAACCATTGGTCTCTGGCTTCGTTCCAAAGATAGCCGTAAATGACCGTGCCTGTGAGGTGCTTGCCGGACTTGCCTTTGGACTGGAAAGTGGAACGGATTTTACGGCTGGTGTCTCTGGCGTAGTATTCGTTGAACAGAGGTTATTCGGGAAAGGGAAAGACAAACAAGCAGAAATCCAGTATTCATGCGGGTTTGCGGCGGGATGGCTCCCCAAAAGCTGAACACAAATAAGACAAGTAGCAATACAATCGCATATCGTTTCTCAGGGAGAATGTTGATTTATGTCACATTCTCCCTTTTTTATTCCAGAAACGAGGTGATTGCAAAGTGAACACACAAATTATCGCCATCGCCAACCAGAAAGGCGGCGTTGGCAAGACAACAACTTGTGCCAACCTGGGGATTGGGCTGGCGCAGGCCGGAAAGAAAGTGCTACTGATCGACGGGGACCCGCAAGGCAGCCTGACCATCAGCCTGGGCCACCCCCAGCCGGACAAGCTGCCCTTTACCCTGTCCGACGTGATGGGCCGTATCCTGATGGACGAGGCGCTGCGCCCCGGCGAGGGTATTCTGCACCACCCAGAGGGTGTTGACCTGATGCCTGCGGACATCCAGCTCTCCGGTATGGAGGTTTCTCTGGTGAACGCCATGAGCCGAGAGACTATCCTGCGGCAGTATCTGGACACGCTCAAGGGACAATATTCCCATATCCTGATTGACTGTCAGCCCTCCCTGGGTATGCTCACGGTCAATGCCCTGGCAGCCGCCAACAGGGTCATAATTCCCGTTCAGGCGGAGTATCTGCCTGCCAAGGGCCTGGAACAGCTGCTCCAAACAGTAAATAAGGTGAAGCGGCAGATCAACCCCAAACTCCAGATTGACGGTATCCTGCTGACGATGGTGGACAACCGCACCAACTTTGCCAAGGAGATCGCCGCCCTGCTGCGGGAAACCTACGGCAGCAAAATCAAGGTGTTCGCCACCGAGATTCCCCATTCTGTTAGGGCAAAGGAAATCAGCGCCGAGGGCAAGAGCATTTTTGCCCATGACCCCGGCGGCAAGGTGGCTGAAAGCTACAAAAATCTGACGCAGGAGGTGACAAAACTTGAAAAGCAGCGCGAAAAAAGTAGAGCTGGCATCGGTAGATGACCTGTTTTCCACCGAGGAAAGCCGTGCCGACGCACAGCGGGAACGGGTGTTGGAAATCCCACTGTCTGAACTGCACCCTTTTAAGAACCATCCGTTCAAAGTCAAGGATGATGAAGCCATGCTGGAGACCGCTGACAGTGTTCGGCAGTATGGTGTGCTGGTTCCGGCGATTGCAAGACCTGACCCGGAGGGCGGTTATGAGCTGGTAGCCGGACACAGGCGGCACAGAGCCAGTGAACTGGCTGAGAAAGAAACCATGCCGGTCATTGTCCGGGATTTGGATGATGATGCCGCCACCATCATCATGGTGGACAGCAACTTGCAGCGTGAAAGCCTGCTTCCCAGCGAAAGGGCCTTTGCCTACAAGATGAAGCTGGAGGCTATGAAACGGCAGGCTGGGAGACCTTCTAAAAATTCCGCCCAATTTGGGCGGAATTTCGATGGAAAGGAATCCAGAGAAATTTTGGCAGAACAGGTCGGCCAAAGCCGTAACCAGATTTCCCGCTACATCCGCCTGACCGAACTGATTCCCGAACTGCTGGATATGGTGGATGAACGAAAAATCGCTCTCAATCCGGCCTACGAGCTGTCATTCCTGAAAAAAGAGGAACAGACCCAGCTTTTGGACGCGATGGACAGCGAACAGGCTACCCCTTCTCTTTCTCAAGCCCAGCGGCTCAAGAAATTCAGCCAAGAGGGGCATTTATCCATTGATGTGATGCGGGCCATTATGGGCGAGGAAAAGAAAAGCGATCTGGACAAGGTGACATTCACCTCGGACACTTTGCGGAAGTATTTTCCCAAGAGCTACACTCCGGCCAGGATGCAGGAAACCATTATCAAGCTGCTGGAACAGTGGCAGAAAAAACGCCAACAGCAACATGAACGCTGAGAAAGGAGCCGCCTATGAGGGATATTTCAGCCCGTGAGCTGAAAGGACATAACATTCTTGCCGTGGAGCGTTTTCAGGACAACACCCGCCGGATGATTGAATTTTCTGTCCTGCGTTCCTGTGCCTATGGCAGTCCCGGTGATGAAATGCGGCTGTTTTTGACCGAGGACGGCTATCAGGCCGCCCTCCTGAGCCAGCAGCATCGGGAAATCAAAATCAAGCGGTATGCCCGTGTGATTGAGGGACATATCCTCGATTTTAAGCCGGACAAGCGCCGCCGCCACTCATAAACAAATCATTACTGCGAAAGGAAAGGATTGAAATGTGTACTGTAAAGGAAATCCGGGAAGCAATCCGGGAGGATTGCCATTCCCAACATGATATGGAATCTATGGAGATTGACCGTGTTCTGCAAACTCTGCCATTCTCTCAGGGAGATGACCCGTTGGATAAACCGCCCATTCCCAAGCGCCCCTACCGGCGCAGAAAAAGTGAACAAAACAGCTGACTGCCACAATTCTTTTTATAGGATTGTGGCTTTTTTCATACCCTGAGAAATTTGGAAGGAGTGAGGTCAATGGCCGTATTTCGCATTGAACGAACCAGAGATTATACCGTGATGAGCAATCACCATTTACGCAACGGGAAACTGTCCCTGAAAGCCAAGGGGCTGCTTTCCATGATGCTGTCCTTACCGGAGGACTGGAACTATACCACCAGAGGGCTTGCCGCCATCTGCAAGGAGGGCGTAGACGCTATTGGCGGTGCGCTGCGGGAGCTGGAAGCTGCCGGGTACATTGTCCGTCATCAACTGCGGGACAAGCAGGGGCGGATCAGTGATACCGAGTATGTCATCTACGAACAGCCACAGCCGAAGAACCCGGATACGCCCCAGCCGGATACGGCTTCACCAGATACGGGAAACCCGGATATGGAGAAACCGGATACGGAAAAGCCCGCAGAATTAAATATAGAGAAATCAAATACTCAAAAATCAATTACTCATGGATCAAGTACCGATTCCATTCCCTTCCGGGAGCCAGCGGCAGCACAGCTGCCGGAACGGAAAGGAAGGGATGCGATGTCGCTCACAGAGATGGAAAGTTATCGGGATTTGATTCTGGAGAATATCGAGTATGACCACCTGTGCCGGGAGTTTACCACCTACCGGGAGAACCTGGACGAGATCGTGGAGCTGATGGTGGAGACTGTCTGCGCCAAGCGGAAAACCACCCGGATCGCTGGCAGCGACTTCCCCCATGAGGTGGTGCGCTCCCGTTTTTTGAAGCTGGACAGCGAACATATCCGGTTTGTCATGGACAGCTTACAGAAAAACACCACCGAGGTCCGCAACATGAAGCAGTACCTGCTGACGGTGCTGTTTAACGCGCCGACCACGATCAGCAACCACTACACTGCACAAGTCAACCACGATATGTATGCAGGCGGCTGGTAAACAGCCGCTTTTCTGCTGCCCGGATACACCGGGAGAAAGGATTTTGCCATGAAACGACCCCTTGCTTACATTACGGCTCCCTGGAGCAACAGCCAGTATGAGAACGCCGAGAACGCTGCGGCCTACTGCCGTCAGGTGTACGACGCCGGGTATTCGCCCATCTGCCCGGTGCTGTTCCTGCCCACCTTCCTCAAGGACGACATTCCCCAGGAACACAAGGACGGTCTGGATATGGCGCGGGACTACCTGCGCCGTTCCCATGTGCTGGTGGTCTGCGGCCACGGCATCGACGAGACCGTGAAGAATGACATTGCCACCGCCGAGCGCCTGCGAATTACCGCCACCACCCTGGACGGCATCCTGACCGTGAAGGGCCAGGGGCGCGGGAAAGGAGGTGCGCGCCATGCCTGAGCGTAAGACTGTGGGCCAGCTGATGGAGGAAATGCGCCTCAAGGCCGGGGCGCAGAACTACCACGGCCACGAATACATGGATTTGCAACGGTTTGCCGAGGACACCCGGCACATGATTATCTTCGATGTGCTGACGAACGATTCCCCTGTTGGCTGGAAAGGCGAACGAACCCGCCTGTTCCTGTCGGATACCGGTTATGAAAAAGCACTGGATAGTCAGGAAAAGGGGCAGATTAAGATTTTGAGCCACGCAAAGGTACGTCAGGGCAATCTGCACTATGACCGTTCTGACCAGTTACGCTAAGGAGGGCGGTATGAAGCGTTATCTTCTGCGGCGGCTGGTGGTCCCGCCTTAGTTTTTGAACAATCCCTGCAAAATTCGTGGAAAGGAGGCGTTATCCCATGCAGGAAGAAGTGGAAAACAGGACTTTGACGCTGGTAGTCAACGGCACAAAGTTCACCGGGCGGCTGTTTAAGGCCGCCATTTGTAAATACCTTGCCCATCGCAAGGAAAAGAAGCTGAATAAGCAGAGAAGCCGGGACGCGCCTGTGAAGCCCCAGGGTAAGCAGACGGTCAAGCAGCTCATTGGTCAGAACCAGGGCGTTTCCAATATCGAGATCACCGATCCCTCCATCAAGGAGTTTGAGAAGATCGCCCGGAAATACGGTGTGGATTATGCGGTGAAGAAAGACCGCAGCAGCTCCCCGCCCAAGTACCTGATCTTTTTCAAAGGTCGTGATGCGGATGCGCTGACAGCAGCCTTTACCGAGTACACCGGCAAAAAGGTCAAAAAAGCAGAGAAAACAGAGCGTCCGTCTGTGCTGGCAAAGCTGAACCAGTTCAAAGAGCTGGTCAAAAATGCTGTGGTGGATCGCACCAAGCGAAAGGAGCTGGAACGATGAAAAAGACATTGAACATCAAAAAGCTCATTTTGCTGAATATGCCGTATATCCTGCTGGGGCTGTTTGCTACCAATTTTGGAGAGGCATGGCGAATGGCACAAGGGGCGGATGCTTCAGAAAAGTTTCTTTCGCTGGTTGCGGTTCTGCCTGGGGCGTTGCAAAGTTTCTGGCCCAGCCTACACCCGTTGGACCTGCTGGTGGGAATCTGCTGCGGCGGTGGGCTTCGGCTGGCGGTGTATCTGAAAAGCAAAAATGCGAAGAAATACCGCCACGGCATGGAGTATGGTTCTGCCCGATGGGGAACCCACGAGGACATTGCCCCTTATGTGGACCCGGTATTCCAGAACAATGTGATTCTGACGAAAACCGAGAGCCTGACCATGAACAGCCGCCCGAAAGACCCCAAGACTGCCAGGAACAAAAATGTGCTGGTCATCGGCGGCTCCGGTTCCGGTAAGACCCGGTTCTGGCTAAAGCCGAACCTGATGCAGATGCACAGTTCCTATGTGGTGACAGACCCCAAAGGCACGATTTTGGTGGAGTGCGGCAAAATGCTCCAGCGAGGTACACCGAAAATGCGTCCCAAGCTGGGCAAGGACCATCAGCCGGTAAAGGACCGGCATGGCAATCCGGTCTATGAGACCGTAAAGGACAAAAACGGCAAAGTGGTCTATGAGCCTTATCGTATTAAGGTTCTCAATACCATCAACTTCAAAAAGTCCATGCACTACAATCCTTTTGCCTATCTGCACAGCGAAAAGGACATTTTGAAGCTGGTTACGACTTTAATAGCGAATACCAAGGGAGAAGGCAAGGCTGGAGATGATTTCTGGGTCAAGGCGGAAACGCTTTTGTACTGCGCCCTTATCGGGTATATCCACTATGAAGCCCCGGTGGAAGAACAAAACTTTGCCACTCTTATCGAGTTCATCAACGCCATGGAAGTCCGGGAGGATGACGAGGAGTTCAAAAACCCCGTAGACCTGATGTTTGATGCACTGGAAGCCGAGAAGCCAAATCACTTTGCGGTGCGCCAGTATAAGAAATATAAGCTGGCCGCCGGCAAGACCGCTAAGTCGATTTTGATTTCCTGCGGCGCTCGTCTGGCTCCTTTTGATATTCAGGAGGTCAGAGATGTGACTGCCTATGACGAGTTGCAGTTGGATACTCTCGGAGATAAGAAAACGGCGCTCTTTCTGATTATGTCAGATACGGATGCGACGTTTAATTTTTTGATCTCCATGATTTACACACAGCTGTTCAACTTGTTGTGCGAGAAAGCAGATGATGTGTACGGCGGCAGACTGCCGGTTCATGTGCGCTGCTTGATTGATGAGATGGCAAACATCGGTCAGATTCCCAATCTGGAAAAACTGGTAGCGACAATCCGAAGCCGTGAAATATCGGCTTGCCTTGTTCTCCAGGCACAATCACAGCTGAAAGCCATTTATAAAGACAATGCCGATACCATCATCGGCAACATGGATTCCCGAATTTTCCTGGGTGGTTCTGAGCCAACCACGCTCAAAGAACTGAATCAGGCATTGGGAAAAGAAACTATCGACACCTACAACACCTCCAACACCAGAGGTAACAGCCCGTCTTACGGCTTGAATTATCAGAAGTTAGGCAAAGAGCTGATGAGCCAGGACGAGTTGGCCGTTATGGACGGCGGCAAGTGTATCCTCCAGCTGCGCGGTGTGCGGCCTTTCCTCTCGGACAAGTATGACATCACCAAGCACCCCAATTTCAAATACACAGCCGACGCAAGCGACAAGAACACTTTTGACATTGAAGCGTTCCTGTCCACCCGGCTGAAACTCAAGCCCAATGAGGTCTGCGACGTGTACGAAGTAGATACAAAGGGCGCTTAATTTCGTTCCGCTTTAGAAGGGAGTGATCTTATCTATTCGCCGCAACTGCCCTTTTGGGGCCATTGGCGTACAAAGCGGACAATCGCAAGAAAAATAATGAAAAAGGAGGACAGCCGGAATCATGCCCCCGGAAACCGGGCGGCAGATTGTTCCGGCTTTTGTATGCCTATGAAACATGACAAACCTATTTTTTAATCAGATTCCGGCTAACAAACTATATGGCATTTTTTGAACAGGCAATCACCGTTCTTCAGACCCTCGTTATCGCGCTCGGTGCCGGTCTTGGTATCTGGGGCGTCATCAACCTGCTGGAAGGTTACGGAAACGACAACCCTGGTGCAAATGCTCATGTACGGTAGAGAAGCACAAAGCAAAACAAGGATAGCCAGCCCTGCCACTATTCCGAAGTCAGGGGAACGCAATAGAAAAATTCATAGCTGTATGCTATACTTAATTAGCATTTGAACATATCAAGCTGACACAGCAATCTCTTTACTTGCCGTTAATGCGCGTCTACCAATAGTCCGCACAAAGCAAGAGTAGCGTAAAGGTATAAAAATTTCAAACTTCTTTGTAACGAAATTCCGATTTCTCCGTCTAACCTATGAAGCTGAAGACTAACTATTAAAAGTCAAGCCCTAAAATGAAAAAATCCGCCAACCATCCGCTGCCCATGACAAACATCATTCAAATGCTGGCCTTGGAGTAGCGAGGGTGACGGAGAGAACAGCAAAGCAAGCC
>OJIU01000402.1_pt1 | contig 14642 bp, 13 predicted proteins | sample 1595961 | NCBI WGS metagenome assembly OJIU01 (sample SAMEA4350144, study PRJEB24818) | metagenome | biome: human; feature: gut; material: faeces | place: Denmark | collected 2013-09
GCATTGAAGAACGGTCGTAAAGGGGATGTGATAAAAATTCGCAACAGCAGCAGCCAGCGGATCATTAGCGGGATGGTGGACGATACCGGCGTGGTCACTACGCTCACTGCTGAGCAGTGAAGGGATTTTTTGTGATGGGATTAAAGTTTTCCTCTATTGCCGTCGCTTTTAGCCAATAACGGATAACCAACCCAACGAAATATGTACGAGGTTGCTATGAAAATTACCCCAACTCTGCCAGGCAATCGCCCTGCATCAACAACCGGGCAAACGCGTTCAGACAAGAGCAGCGCGCAGACCACAACCTCCAGCGCCGCAACGCTTTCTGCCGACGATATTACTCAGGCAGGATTGCAAACGGCACAGCAAACGCTGAACAGCGATCCGCAAAGCGACGTTGATTACGACAAAGTAGCGCAAATGCAGGCCATGCTGGCCGCAGGCGACATGCAGGTTGATACCCAGCAGTTGGCTGGCGACATGCTCAGCTTTTTCCAGAAATAAGAGGCCAAAATTGTGAGTACCAGGCTACAGCAGGTGAAAACTCTGCTTCAGGGCATCCGGGAAGACGGGACGCGATATGACGCGCTCAGACACCAGTTGGAACAACAACGTCTGTGCATGATCCGTCGCGCCAGTGAAGAGCTGCTGGCGGTCAATGACACAATCCAACAGCATTATGAGCAGTTGCAAAACAGCAGCCAGCAGCGTCGATCAATCCTGCAATTACTGGGCGTAAGCGTCGATCGTGCAGGGATGGAACAGGTATTTAGCTGGTTGCCGGGCGTACAGAAAAGTGCCGCAGAGGGCTGGTGGCAGAGCCTTGAGCAGAAAGCGAAACGCTGCAAGGTGTACAACGAAAAAAATGGCGATCTGCTGATCCGCCAGTATGAATTTATTCAGGCTTTTTTAGGCACCGAGCCGGATTTTATTTACCAGCGCTAAAACTTCCTTCCCTGACGCGGAAACCTGCTTTCCGCGCCCAATCTAACTAATTGATATAAATGCAATAAAAATTCAGGCATGGATATTGCATTTATACAACCAGATTTGAATATTGGGATTGTTGAGAACAGATTATGAGTATGATTGATTGTTATGAACCTGACTTTGTCCGGTTGTTTTTATCCCACCACCCGGATTCCGCATTACTGGCCAACATACGCTGGAAAACGGAAGTACGTCAGAGTCTGGTATTAACCGATCCGGCCTGCTGCCAGGCGGCATTAGGCAATCCCAACGCCTTTGTGCTGCATACCTCGCAATGTGCAGCCGATGCGAATAGCCCGGCGTTATCCCCACGCGATCAGGTACTTAATCAATCTGCTCTGCATACCATCACGCTCCCCGGTTTGTCGCCGGAGCTGCGCCTGTATGCGCTGGGCATCATGCTCTCTTTTTCCGAGAAATGCCCGGGCGACAGCGATTCTACGCTTGAGAAGCTGGCCTCGCTGCCGCAGGTTCTGGCTGATCATGCGCAAAGTGGAAAACTGCAGGAGCAGTTCGCGCAACTGCCCAGCCTGCCCCAGCTGCAGCGGGAACTGATCACCCAAATGGGCAACTGCGAGTTCAATTGGGATCTGTTGCCGGAAAGTACGCGCAAGCTGACCTTACCTCTGCAGGTCAGCCTGCTGATGCTCCAGGATGCAAACAGTGAGGCTATGCTTCAGCAGCAGTTGCAGGCTCAGTGGTTAAATACCTTTGAGCGCTACTTTGCCCAGGACGCATGGATATTCAGTAACTATCTGATTTATCGTCTGTATCATGACACATTCCCACAGCACGAGAGTGAAAGCGTGCTGCAGCGCTTCTTCTGGCTGGTGGCTGACGTCTTTATGCTGCGCACACTGTTTTGCCTGTGGACGATGGATGATTCTCCGCTGAATCATGACGAAATCTACGCTCTTTTCGCGCTGTTTGAAGCATGGCGCAACAGCGAGAATGCCCGCTCGCTGCGCCAGCATATTCTGGACATGTTGCCGGGCGATCCTCTGCTCTCGGCGTTCTCCCTGATAACACGTTAGTGCCTGTTGGCCGGGTGAATGCCCGGTCCTTTTTCGAATCGCGAATACACATCACCATGTCTGAATCCTCCAAAGCACGTTCCGCCCTGACCGGCATCGTTAAAACGCTCGACACTGGCCGCGAAAAACCGTTTGTCAGCGTCATTACACCCACGTGGAACCGCGCCGCTTTTTTACCCTATTTGCTGTATATGTTCCGTTATCAGGACTACCCTGCCGACCGCCGGGAGCTGGTTATCCTGGATGATTCCCCGCAAAGCCATCAGTCGATCATTGACAGATTGACGCAGAATCACCCGGAGAAATTTAATATTCGTTATATCTACCATGCGGAAAAACTGACACTGGGCAAAAAGCGCAATATGCTCAATGCGCTGGCGTTAGGTGAATATATTCTCTGTATGGACGACGATGATTATTATCCGGCGGATAAGATCTCTTACACCATCGATATGATGCAGCGCCACCGGGCGTTGATTTCGGGTTCCGATCAGATCCCCATCTGGTACAGCCATATCAACCGCCTGTTTAAAAGCCGCAGCTTTGGCCCGCAGAACATTCTCAACGGTACCTTTTGCTACCACCGCAATTATTTAAAAAAGCACCGTTACGATGATGACTGCAACTTAGGCGAAGAAGAAGGATTCACCAACCAATTCACCGCCAACCCGCTGCAATTGCCGGGCGAGCGCACCATTATTTGTATCTCGCACAGCCAAAATACGTTCGATAAAGACTTTGTGCTGGGAAGCAGCGAGCCGCTCAACACCTCGCTGGCCCAGGCGATTACCGACCCGATGCTAAAAAACTGGTATCAGAGTCTGCATAACGCCACCCATCATCAGCCGATCCAGTGGGATTACATCGATCAGGTGGTGATCGTGAATCTGGACTCTCGTCCGGATCGTTTAGCACACATCCAGCAAGAGCTGGCGTTTCTCAATTTCCCTACGCAAAAGGTTACCCGCCTTGCGGCGTCAGTTGCCACTAACGGCCAGACGGGTCGCCGCCAGTCTCATATGCAGGCGCTGCAGCTGGCACAGCGTAACGACTGGAAAAACTACCTGCTACTTGAAGACGATAGCGTGATCCTGAAGCAGGAAAAGCATATCCGGGTACTCAATTCGCTTCTGAACGCGCTGCCTGGCTTTCCGTGGGAGGTGGTTATCCTCGGCGGGGAAATTAAACAAGGCCGCGAACTCAAAAGCCTCAATGGCATGATTCATGCCCGCGACTGCAATAAGGTTTGCGCCTATCTGGTCAACAGCAGCTATTACCCGGCGCTGGCTCAGCAGATGGAACATGACCTCTCCGATACGCTCGAAGGGCAATGGCAGCCGCTGCTACGTGAAGGAAAATGGCTCTCTTGTTATCCAAGCATCTGCTATCAGCGTGCGGGATACAGCGATATCGAGAAAAAAGAAACCGATAACATCGGGTACTACTTCAACAAAATCAATAAGAAACCCGAGACCGTCAATACGTTGGTAAGCCACTCGCCTGCTACGACATCCACGCCGATAGATGCCATTGGCTTCTATATGGAAACCTCGCTGCATTACGCGGTCTATCGCCCCATCATTACCGAACTGCAGGCGATGGGCCATACCTGCTCGCTGCTGGTCAGTGACAAAATATCCAAATCGTTTCTGGATGAGATGACCGCGACGATTAAAACCATTAACGATCCTGCGCTCGGCGGAACGCGTCTTTCTGCGGTCATTGAACAGCGTCAGCGCTTCCGGTGCCTGGTCAGCCCTTACTACACGCCGTTGCTGAACGGGCTGGCGGATACCCATGTTCGTACCCTGTATGGGCTGGCGAAAGAAGAGTGGAATCATGCCTGGTGGAACGCCTTTTATCACCGCATCTTGTGCTACAGCCACTATAGTCAGCGCGCACTTGATATCGGCGGTAGCGCTAAAGTGGTGGGGAATCCCCGTTTCGATGAATGGCATAACCACACTTACGATACCGCACTGCCCAACAGCCTGAAGCTGAATGCGAAAAAGCAGACCATCCTGTATGCGCCAACCTATGGCGCGCTAAGCTCGCTCCCCCATTGGGCGGAACAGCTCAGCCGGTTAAGCCATGAATACAATGTCGTCACCAAACTGCATCATGGCACCCGGCACAGGCCGGAGGAAGCAGCCTCTCTGGCACTGGCGCAGCGCTATTTAAAGAACAGACTGGACGATCAGCAGCATCTGCTGGCGCTTATTGCGCAGGCGGATTACGTCCTGACGGACAGCAGCGGCTTTATTTTTGACGCCATTCATATGAATAAACGCGTCATTTTACTGAGCTGGCCTGAGATGGCCTCGTTGCTGGATGGCCAACAAAGTTTCTCAACCCCCGACAGCGCGGATCAGCGTATCCGCGACGTTCTCCCGGTGGCACAGGATATACAGAGCTTACGCCACGCACTCTCTTGCGAGTTTGACTGGGCTGCGCTGGAAGCGCCATTGGCTGAGATTCGCCACCACTATTGCGATGCGTTTATGGATGGTCAGGCGGGGAAACGGGCGGCGCAGGAGATCGAGAGACTGGTAAAAGCGCCACTGCCGCTAATAACAAATACGTTGCTACACAGTTTGCAAAAAAAAATGTTTAGTTGAGCATCAATTCAAAGTTATTAAAGAGAATATCAACATGACTATGAATAATTACCCTGTTGTAGATCATCGTCTGTGCCAGGTACTGGCACAGACTTCGCTAAAAAAAACCAAAAATAAAAATAGAATCTTGTTCTTTGATCGTGATGCCTTTGCAGATAATACTAAATATCTATATCTGCATATGGTAAAGAACCCGCACTTAGAATGTATATGGTGTACATGGAATGAAGCCGTTTATGACATATTGAAAAAACATCAACTTCCTGTGCATCTGTTAGGTAAAAACAATGATGAAACTATAAATTTATTACTGGAAGCCCAGGTAGCTATTTTCTGCGTGAACCCTCATCATAGTTTACATAGAAACTGGTCATACTTTGCATGTCTGGAGGGCGCAAAACATATTCAACTATGGCATGGCATCTCGGTTAAAAATCTATTACTGCAGTTAACATCCTATTTCAGTATGACAGACCTTGGTTTTAGCACATCTTTAGCCTGGGCATCCCGTGCGGATTATGTATTAAGCACCACAGAGATTTTAAACAATTACTGGAGAGAAGTATTTGGCTGCCAAAACCTTATAAATGCTGGGTACCCTCGTAATGAGGTGTTGCTTCGTAATGCGATGCCATTAGAACTATTGGGTGCAAAACTTGACGCCAGAACACTAAGAGGACTGGCCAGCAAAAGGAAGAAGATATTCATTGCCCCTACCTGGCAACGATTTGAAAGCACTGACCTCTTAAGCCGGGAAATGCTCACAAACCTTCTTCACTATACCAGTAAAAATAATATAGATGTATTTATTAAAACACATCCATACCGTGCCGTTAATTTCAACAGCAATACACTAAAAATAAATAATTTTTATTTTATTGATGCCGACACGGACGTTTATCCGTTCCTTAATAAATTTGATGTTTTGATAACTGACTATTCATCTATCATGTTTGATTTCCTGTTAACACAAAAACCAATTTTAACGTTAGATATCCAGCAAGGTGAACATAGCAACTTTGAGCCTAACTATGAGCTCTTGCCAATAGAAGGAAATTATCGCTATAAATTTACGCGAGACAATATTACCAATATTTTGCATCAGGCACTATTCAAAGACGAACAAGCAAAATACAGAGAACAGGCCGTAGCCAGATTATTCCCAAAAGATAATATCAACGCCAGTCAGAAACTGGAGTCAATAATCATCGACATACTTAAAGGCATTGTTAGTTAACATGTCATATAAATAATATAGCCTACATCAACTATGACTAAAAATTAAAAATATGGATATTTTAAAAATATACCTTTCATCCGGCTCCGTCCCCATCATCCCGCAGATGTTGAATTTTGCGGAGTGCGCATATGATCTTAATATTCTCAAAATTATATGTTGGTACCGCAATGAAGTGACTCCATTTCAGTTAAAAGATACAAATGCTTATTACATTAAGCAACCTTATGCTGTCACTCCTGACTTTATAGCTAAACTAATCAATGTCATTCAACGAACTCAACCTAAAATAGTTGAGGTTCACTCTAATATTGTATTTACCAATGTTGAGCTATATCCCGTAATCGCCGCCATATCTAAATTGTTGAAAAAAGAACAAATCAAGATACATTTATATGACGATGGCATCCGCAGTATAGGTGAGAGGCTAAAACTTAGTGAAATACACAGTACTCTTTTTCCAGAAGTAAGTGCTGTTCATATTAAATATTTACAGACTATCCTGCAAAATGAAATCAATCCCTTCTCTGGTTACCTTAGAGAATCCTGGCCATTACTAATGAATTACCTGTGGCATCATTTTTTTGATGTCACTTATCATTTGATGGTTCAGCACGAACAAAAGTGGAAATTATTATCCACTTCATCTTTCCATAAATCTATACAGAAAAACACTACCGCATTAACGACTGCGAATATTAAAACCATTTCACCCAAACAGCTTGCATTTTGCCTCTCTCTGCTGAACTTAACAAACTCATCCATCAATGAAATAAAGAAAGAAATCAAACAGGAAAATAGTTTATTGTACATGGGTTCTGGATATTACAATCGTCAAAAAGATGACGTTATCACAGAAAAACAAGTCCTAAAGATTCATAAAATGAGAACTGCTGGGATCATCAAACCAGATGACAGGATTATATTCAAAGCCCATCCTATTAACCATCCAGAGAACAGAGCAAAAATACTTTCCGCATTTTCCAGAGATAATATATACACTCTACCTAACAACATTCCTTTTGAAATTTTACCGGTGATTGATTTAGCACCAACGGCTATTATATGTAATTTCAGCACCCTGCTATTCACCATGAAACCTGAAAATTTCAGGCACGTCATAGGGGATGCTGACACCACCACCGAATCATTAAAGAACCCGATACTTAATGAACTGATAAAATCCAGAGTTATTAAACAAGGCCTTATTGGCGGATGGCTTGATTAGCAATAATCACTTTATTTTTAATACGTCCCTAAAAAAACACCAATAAATCTTTCAGGGACGTCTAAAAAAGCTTTTAGTCGTTGATACTTAGCCAAGTATAGTTTTCTTCAGCCTTTTTACATAATAAATCTAATTTACTATGCCATTGTATTTTGTGTAACGAATCCAGTCGTTCATTGTACTCCTCCTGAGTAGCAACAACAGGAGGAAGTCCATTATCATAAGCAATGGCTTCAATTTTAGGCGTGTTGGAAGAAAAATAGACCATAGGTGTACCAAAACATGCACCAGCAATTGTATAGTGGTATCGTCCAGAAATCAGTGCTGCGCTGTGCTTGATAATAGACAACCAATCCTCAAGTGTTTTCGCATCAAAGACTATTATCTCAGGAAACTTTTCCAGGTAGTGATCTATAACTGTTTGCTCTTTCTTATGGATGCCTTCTTTTTTCGAACCAGTCAAATAGACGATTTTATGCTTTGGATAATTCTTCTTTATTTTTGCAATAATAAAATCCGTCTTTAATAAATTATAATTAACCGCCCCTGAGATACAAACATACTCACCGATAATTAACTGCCCAGGAATATCATTCTGAATGTTTCTGATTGTCAGCGGTAAACTATCAAATGACTCATTACAAGCAACACCTAATACCATTCTAATAATTAAACAAGAAAGACTTTCTCGGGCAGCAATAAACTCGCAGGAACGATATGCCTCTTTATAATAGTTGAGAATGGTTTCATTTGTTGAATTAGGATAACAAGAGTGATTAATCAGATAAACTCTTTTATTGAAAAACTTTTTCGCTGCGATGATCAAAAAAAGTAATGCTCTGACACCGGGCTTGAAATCATGAATCGTACCTTCACCATTTACCACAATGAAGTCACTGGCATTCATAGCATTCGCGATGGGCGTAAAATGCTGAATAAAATCTTCCCGAGTACCGATATCACTCACTTTTTCTGGGATGTTGGGTAACCGTGGAATGGTATAAACGGGTAAGGTAAAAATATTTACCACGCCCATACGAGTTAACTGTTCTTTTATTTGCAGCGAGGTTCCGTTACACCCCCAGTGATATACATCTTCGGTATCATTAATAAGAAATACTTTTTGATTCATAACCATCCTCAAACCACAATTTCAAACAATCAGCATTGCTATTTAGTTTTATTCCAATAATCACTGCATTCAATTTCACTGGCATCATGAAGAACATTCAACTTTGTTTTATTGAGATTAGGTCTCTCCCAGGCGATATCCTTTCTTATTACCCTGGCGGGAACACCAACAGCAATACTGTTATTAGTAATTATTCCTGTTACTAATCCTCTAATGCCTATGATACTGCCATCTTCTACCCTGGCTCCACCCAGTACGATAACTTGATCGCCGAGCCAGACGTGATTACCAATAATAATCGATTGTGCAATATTGATTCTGGTTTGCGTAACAACATCAAAAATAGGATGCGAATCATGGGTTCTGAATATGGTATCAGAAGCAATCATACAATCATCACCAATGATGACATCCGTTTCTTCCGCTGTATTAATGAAACAGTTTTTGGTCACTGTTGTCTTGTTACCAATATTGACCCTACACTTATCACCAACAATTATCTGTCCCCGAAAAGAGGACATTGCCCCAAGAGAGAAATGTCCGAAGTCACCATAAAACTTGACACTTCCGCTTAGTTCTTTGGCCTCGTTATGAATCAACAGAGTATTGTTATTACCTACAAACTGTACATTTACACGATGCTTAACCAGGCCACGGTAGTATATGACATTACCATTTTGGTCCCGTTCCTGTACCATCATCTATATCCTCTAAAAATTAATACTTTTCACGACCTCAATAATCGAGGTGGTGGAGATTGATGGCGTTCTGGGAAAATAGACCACTTCGCACAGGTACGACAAACTATCAAAGCGCCCTGCCCAGTCATCGCCCATCACCAGCGTATCGGCGTTAAACTGGCGAATATAGTCCGCTTTTTTCTCCAGCGACTCTTCGAGGAACACGCTGTCCACGCATTTAAGTCCGGCCACAATCCCCATACGATCGCTTTGGCTGTAAACCGGCATCCGGCCTTTTTTCTGCATATTTAGCGCATCTGAAGAGATACCGACGATCAGTCGTCCCCCCAACTGCCCGGCGCGTTGCAGAATACGCAGATGCCCGATATGAAAAACATCAAACGTGCCGAAAGTAATGATCGTTTTCATACCAGCCCCAGCGTCTTCTGTCTAAGCCAGCATTGTGCAGCAATCTCATCAACGGCTTTTTGCTCTTTTATCAGCGCCTTATTACTCAACTCGTAACGCTTATCATCGAGCGTCATGGCGACGATTTTCTCTTCGCAGGCCGCGGCAACCAGATTTTTTTGAATACGCTGCTCTTTGATTTTAGCCAGCGTTTTCTCCTGCTCTTGCCAGGCAATAACTGTGCGCAGCGTGCCCTTGTATCCGGTGACGTTTTTAAGCGATTCAACGGAAGGCGCCTCAACGCCAGTGCCGGTTTTTTGGATCAGGTAGCCCAGCGCTTTAATGTTATTGTCAAAACCAGTGCAAACCTGCTGCTGTTTAGCCAGTTGTACCGTCATGTCTTTGACCGATTTATCCCGCAGGCGCTGCAACTGCGCCAGGGTATCGATAATTTGCCGCATGATTATTTACCTTCCGTTTTCTTCGCCAGCGGAAACAGGGCCTGTAAGCGGCTTTGCACCAGCTCCAGAGAGGCCGGTTCACTGACTTCCTGGCGCAGAAAACGCTCGATGGCGGGGAACACTTTGACGGCCTTATCCACGCTGGGATCGGCCCCTGCAACATATCCGCCCAGCGGGATCAGCGGCTTAATTTCCATATAGGCGGCATAGTTTTGTTTCAGCAGACGAGCCGACTGTTGGTGAGCGTGGGGCGTAACCTGGGTCATACATCGACTGATCGACTGCCCAATATCAATGGCTGGATAGTGTCCGGCCTCCGCCAGTTTACGCGTCAGCACGATATGCCCGTCCAGCACCGCACGCGCACAGTCGACGATCGGATCCTGCTGATCGTCCCCTTCAGCCAGCACCGTGTAAATGGCGGTCATTGATCCTTCGCTTTCACTGTTGCCCGCGCTTTCCACAAGCTTTGGGATCATGCCGAACGCCGACGGCGGGTAGCCTTTCGTCGCCGGAGGTTCCCCCAGTGACAGCGCAATTTCACGCTGCGCCATGGCATAACGGGTTAACGAATCCACTAGCAGTAAAACGTGATGTCCGCGATCGCGAAACCAGGCGGCGATAGAATGGCACAGCTCGGTGGCTTTCAAACGCATTAACGGCGACTCATCCGCCGGTGCCGCCACAATAATAGATTTTGCCAACCCTTCCGCGCCCAGCGAGTGATCGATAAACTCCTTCACCTCGCGACCACGCTCGCCAATCAACCCCACCACCACGATGTCGGCCTTGGTCTGACGGGTGATCATCCCCAGCAGCACGCTTTTACCCACACCGCTACCGGCCATCAGACCCACGCGCTGGCCTTTGCCGATTGTGAGCAGGCCGTTGATTGCTTTCACGCCGACATCCAGCGGTTGATTCACCGACCGGCGCGTGAGGGGGTTAATGGAAGGTGCCTGGGGCGGCAGCACGTCATTGCCCGTGAGACGCCCTTTGGCATCCAGCGGTTCGCCCAGACCATTAACCACCCGCCCCAGCCAACTTTCGCTTATCAGGATCTCCTGCGCTTTTTCTTCGGGAAAAACGCGCGCGCCCGCCATCAGCCCGACGGGGTGCTTGAAGGGCATCAGGTAGGTGATATCGCGGTTAAACCCCACCGCCTGCGCGTCGATCAACGTATGGTTGGCGCTTTCGACGCGGCACAGCTGGCCAGTCACCAGCGGACAGCCCACGCTCTCCAGCAAAATGCCGTTCACGCGCACCAGTCGCCCGGCAACCCGGGCTAAAGGGATCGACTCAATGGAGCGCAGCGCGTTGTCAAAGCAGGATAAGTCACTCACCCGTCGGCTCCGGCAGCAGCGACTCTTTGAGCGCCGACATGCATTGGTCGAGACGATGCTCGCAGCCAATATCCAGCTCGGATTTATCGGTAATCACCCGACACTCGCCCGCCTGCAGATCGGGAGATGGGGTCAACCCCCATTCAGCGACCTTCTCCGGCGCAGCATCTTTGATGCGGTTAAATTCTTCATTACTCAGCAGGACCTGTAGCGACTCAGGCATCGCCGGAAAGGCCGAAATCGCCTCTTCAACCAGCGATAGCAACTGCGTCGGTTGCAGCGCCAGCTCGCAACGAATCACCTGACGCGTAACCTTTTCAACCAGTTGCAGCAGGTCTTCCCGCTGTTTACGCTGAATGTGCGCCAGGTAATCGTTCACTTTGCCCGAGATAGCTTCCAGCGGCTGCGCTGCCCGCTCAAACTGCTTACGCCCTTCCTGCTGTCCGGCCAGGCTGCCTTCAGTGTATCCCTGACGACGGCCTTCATCGTGTCCTTTCTGATGGCCTTCCTGAAAGCCCTGCTCCTGACCTTCGGTCATTCCTTGTTCAAAGCCTTTTTGCAGTCCTTCCTGGAAGCCGTCCATCAGTTGGCGCTGATAATCCGCCGGCGTGATCCCCGGTGTGAGCTGTTCAGCCTGCAAATGGCGCTGACGAGGAGGAAAGCGGTGCAGTCGGTAACGACCACGAATGGTTTCAATCGCCATGCGTTACTCCGCCGTCTGTTCAGCAAACAGCTGAAGCTGAATTTCACCCGCTTCCTCAAGCTCGCGGGCAATCCCCATGATCTCACGGCGGATCTGCTCAATACGGCTCACCGGAACCGGACCCAGGCGCGACGTTATCGCCTCCAGCTGTTGTACCTGACGCTTAGGCATCACGGCATAAATCGAGCGGCGCAACAGCGCTTCGGTACCTTTCAACGCGACCGCCCAGTCTTCCATCGGTACTTCGTCGAGCAGGCGACGGCGCACTTCGTCGCTTTGTCGGCTCAAAATGAAGAAGTCGTACATTTCGTCCTGCAACTGTTCGAGGACATCTTCATCGCGTTCGCGCAGCTGATCGAGGATCACCTGTTGGTTACCCTGGAAGCGGTTCACGATATCTGCGGCCTGCTTGATCCCTTTCACTTTCGAACCATGTTCGGACAGCACCGACAGCCCACGTTCGATCAACCGATCCAGCTCATCCACCACGTCGCGATTCACATCGTTGAGCTTGGCAACCCGATAGAGGATCTCGTTTTGCACCGACTCACTCATGTAAGACAATACCGTGGCTGAGATCTCCGGCGTCAGGAAGGCAAGGAAGACGGCCTGCAATTGCAAATGCTCTTCTGAGATCAGTATCGCCAGCTGGCGCGGTTCCACCCATTGCAAACGCGCCATCCGTGAGCGGATCTCATCACCGTAAATGCCATTGATCACACTGCTGGCGATTTCCGTTCCCAGCGCTTTATTGAGGATCCCTTGCAGCATGGAACGCGAGGCGCCGTTAATGCCGCTCTGCTCGCGGAACTCATCAAAAAAGTTATTGATCACTTTTTTCGCCATGCTGGTTTTTACGCCAGACAGACGCGCCATGTTTTCGCTCAGACGAACCACCTCTTCGCGGCTGAGCTTTTGCATCACCGTGGCTGCCGCCTCCTCGCCCAGACACAGCAATAAAATTGCGGCCTGTTCGAGGTAGCTGTTGTTACTGCCGTTATTTATTGTCAATTCGCTCATTGCTGGTAATCCATTGTCTGAGAACTTCAGCTACGCGATCGGTGTCGCTCATCGCCAGTTTTTGCAGGAACTCCAGCTTCACTTCCAGACCGGAGCTCTGCGAAGGCAGGCTGTCGTCACCAGGGAAAGAAGGCAGTTCGATATTTTTGCGTTCATCTTCTGCGGCCGCAAAATGGGGTTTGTCCGCAGGAATTGCGATTGGTACAGCGTCCAGCGCCAGTTCAGGCGAAGAGGTCCTGCGGCGCTCGGCGGTCAATCGTTTCATCACCGGGCGCACGATAAACAGCAGCAGCAGTAAAGCCAGCAGGCCGCAGCCAATTAAGCGAACCCAGGCCAGAATGTTGTCATCCTTCCATAAAGGTAGTTTCGGCTCGACGGGGATCGACTGCGGTACAAAATTAAGCAGTGATAAGGACAGATTATCGCCACGCTTGGCATCAATCCCGGCAGCGTTATTCAACAGCGCCGTCAACTGCGTGGTTTGTTCCGGTTTCCAGTTTTTCAATGCCGGCACGCTCTGGTTAAGCACGACGGCCACATTTAAACGTTTGATGTCGAATCCTGGTTGCTGGATATGCTCAACGCTACGGTCCCAGGAGTAGTCGCGTTTGTTCTCGCTATGTTTTGACAGCGCGGCTGGCTCGCGAGATTCTTCTGGCGTTGTCCCGGCGGCGCCGTTTCCTACCTGGTTTGCCGCCAACGGAGGACGGTTACTTAGCGAGCCAGGGATCCCCATGGCGATTTGGTTGGTATCGCTATCGAGTACCGTTTCTTCACGATTTACCTTCGGCGTATCGCCGTAATGCTCCTGGGTTTCGTCGATATTGCTCAGATCGAGATCCGGCATCACGCTCACCCGGTAGTTGCCAGTGCCGACCAGCGAGTCGAGGACATTTGCAAGACTGGCACGGGTCTTATCCTGAATATCCTTGAGGATCTGGTCGCGCTTACGCGTCGCCGCAGAAACGGCCTCTCCCGCGCCAATACCGTCGGACAGTAAATTCCCCGCCTGATCGACAACGCTAACCTTCGACGCATTCAGATTGGGCACGCTGCCGGACACCAGATGCACAATGGCATTGACCTGGTCCATATCCAGCTTGCTGCCGTAATGCAGACGCACCACGACCGAGGCGCTGTTTTGCGGCTCATCGCTGACGACAAATGAGCTCTCTTCATTCAGCGCCAGATGCACGCGGGCGCTCTCGACGGCGTCCAGCGTCATAATGCTCTGCGCCAGTTCGCCTTCCAGACTCCGCTTGTAACGGACGTTTTGCACAAACTGACTGGCGCCCAGCACTTCGTCTTTATCCATCAGCTCGTAGCCGCTGGGCAGCATGGCCTGCACGCCTTTCGCCGCCAGCGTCATCCGCGTTTTCGACAGCGCGTCTTCCGGAACCAGAATTTGCCCGCTCTGCGGGTCAATACGGTATTCCAGCTTTTCGCCGTCCAGCACGGTGACTATCTGTGAAACCGGGAGGTTTTCCTGGCTACCGTACAGCGAAACATAGCCATGGTTACCGTTCCACAGCACGCTGACAATTATGGCGGTAGCCGCAAGCGCCGCAGCCGCCACCAGCATCAGGCGTTTATTACCATCCAGTCTGAAAGAGAACGAGGGTAAAAACTGAGTGAGTTTTTTTATTAATTCATTCATAGCGTTAGACTGACATGCTCATCAGGTCCTTGAATACGGAAGCGCCTTTTTTTCTGACATGTAACAGCGCCGAGAACGATCACGATGCCTGCTGACTGGCACTCATGGCCCCCGCCCGACCGGCCCCCCTT
>OJIU01000406.1_pt1 | contig 14411 bp, 17 predicted proteins | sample 1595961 | NCBI WGS metagenome assembly OJIU01 (sample SAMEA4350144, study PRJEB24818) | metagenome | biome: human; feature: gut; material: faeces | place: Denmark | collected 2013-09
CCACGCTTGCTGGTGCGCAGGTCAATGGCAAACAGGTGACGGCGGATGTAGGCCGCGATCTGACGATAACCAGCACACAAGATAGCGACCACTACGACAGTAAACAGAACAGCGTGAGCGGAGGAGTGGGGTACACCTTCGGCGCGGGGACCGCTTCCGCAAGTCTTAATGCCAGCCGCGACAGGATGAAGAGCGACTTTGATTCAGTGCAGGAGCAGAGTGGCATCTTCGCGGGTGACGGTGGCTTTGATATCACAGTGGGCAAGCATACCCAACTGGATGGCGCGGTCATTGCTTCTACCGGTTCGGCGGATAAAAACAGTCTGGATACGGGCACGCTGGGCTTTGGCGATATCCACAATAAGGCAGATTACAAAGTGGAGCACCAGGGGGGAGGGATCAGTACAGGGGGCAGTATTGGTCAACAGTTCGCGGGTAATCTGGCGAACGCCCTGATTGCCGGAGGTGGCAGCAGTGGGCATGCGGAAGGAACAACGCAGGCGGCGGTGAGTGAGGGGACGATAACGGTTCGCGACACGGAAAATCAGAAGCAGGATGTCGCCGGTCTGAGTCGTGATGCGGAGCATGCAAACGGCAGCATCAGTCCGATTTTTGACAAGGAAAAAGAGCAGAAGCGTCTGCAGGAAGTGCAACTGATAGGGCAGATAGGTAACCAGGCGGCGGATATCGCGAGGACGCAGGGTGAGATAAATGGCCTGAATGCGGGTAAAAAAGCGCTGGCAAAGGAAGGCATTCCTGAGCCGGATGTGAACGCCAGTGATGAAGAAAAAGCAAGATACCAGACGCAACTACGGAACTCAGCGGCATATAAAACCGAGCAGGCAAAATACGGCACGGGTAGCGATATTCAGCGGGGTATTCAGGCTGCAGTAGGCGCTCTGCAGGGGCTGGCTGGCGGTGATATTGGCGCGGCGCTGGCGGGTGCATCGGCACCGGAGCTTGCCAATATCATAGGTCATAAGGCGGGTCTCGGTGAGGATGATATCGCAGCTAAAGCCATCGCGCATGCGATACTGGGCGGTGCTGCGGCGGCTATGCAGGGGAACAATGCAGCAGCCGGAGCGGCTGGCGCAGTGGCAGGAGAGCTTGCTGCGAATGCGATACTGAAAACGATGTATCCGGGCAAGCAGGTCAGCGAGCTGGATGAAAGTGACAGGCAGTTAGTCAGCAATCTTGCGACTATCGCATCCGGTCTGGCAGGTAATCTGGCCGGTGGTGATTCGAAAAGCACGACAACGGGTGCGCAGTCTGGTAAAAACGCAGTTGAGAATAATGCACTCAGTGTTCCACAAATAGAAAGTTTTGCGGAGAAAGCCAGGGGCTGTGAAGCACGTGGTGACTGTGGTCAGATCGTGAAAGAAATGGAAGATCTGAGCCTCAATCAGCAGAAAGAAATGATTGCGGTCTGTTCCACCAATCCAAAGGCCTGTAAAGATAAGTACGGTGATATTCCGGCCAACGGAATGCTGGTTCGCAAGGCGCTTGATAGTCTGTTTGATGCCGATGTTCCGTCAGAAATGAAGAACGATATCTCTTCATTCTGGGCGCAGCAGATGGAAGCGGAAGGTGTCGTTACCAGTACCGAGTTCGCGAGCCAGTTGGAAAGCCGGTATGGCATGGATAAACAGCAGTCTGAAATCCTGGCAATGGCAGTACTGGGTGCCGTGACCGGCGGGATGGGTAAAGGCGGAAAACCGGGGGCGGGTACATCAGGTAAAAACATTGTTGTTGTGGACTCAGGTAAGAAAGGGGCCTGGAACAAGGCAATGAATAAGCCGGAACCGAACACCGTTTATAAGGTCGATGGGAATAAAACATTCCAGACTGATGCATTGGGAAGAACCAGTTCAGCAGAAGGGATACTGGTTGCTTCGAAAAGCGACAGAAACACTTATCAGCAATGCAAGGCCGGGAAATGTGGTAGCTCTGGTGATGAAGGTGGTCATTTAATTGCCAGTATTTTTAATGGTCCTGGCGAAAAACTCAATCTCGTTCCTATGGATGGCAACCTGAATAAAGGTGTATGGAAACAGATGGAAAACACATGGGCTAATGCTTTGAAAGATGGCAAACAAGTTAATGTTAAAATAGAACCTGTTTACACTGGGGAGAGTAAGCGTCCTGATAGCTTTAGTGTAACATACTCTATTGACGGAGGCCGTCCTGTTATCAAAGACATCAGCAACACCCCCGGAGGGCTAAAATGAACGAACTAGATGATCTGCATAATAAAATAGGTCAGTTATTAGTGGATGCCGGTCCTGCTAATGCGATGAAGATCATTGCTCGTGCTAAATTATCACTTGATGGTGAGTCATGTGAGTATGAGTATGATTATCTTGATCAAGAGGGAGATGAAGACTGGTTCGTTCCTGATAAGTTAGCTAGTCACGATCTTAGACTACTGTTAGTTAAAATGAGGGATTTTTACATCCAAAATAATATGACTAACGGGAAACCAGCATGGATAGGTTGTGAAATAATCGTTGATATACCAGAAGAAAAAATAAGCATAAACCTTCAATATGATGATTAACTGAGATCCCGCCCCAGCGTCGGGATCCCCACAATGCCCGTAGCGTGTACGGTCGAAAAAAGCGCGTCGGGGTAAAAATCGGTTGTAACTCACGGAAAGTAAAGGGAAATCCTAGTTTATCGCAGCAATCTGTGTCGGAAAGAGTTGTTGTTGAGAATAACCTGCTGGGCAAGGCTCTTGTAGAGGGATGTGCAATAGCAGCACCATGCCGGACGAAGGTTGCCGAGCAACTGCTGGAAATTAGTGTTAAGGCTGGCATTACCGGAATTGTCGCGAAAGAAATTGCGGACAAGATCTCTGCTGAAGACCTTGATCATCTGGTAACCCTGAAAATGATGGCCAACGATGAGATAACCAGTAAGTATCTTAGCTCGTTGCAGGATAAGTATTCACCTTCACATACGGGGAATAATGATGGTCAGGTTAATACCGGGCCAACAAATACAGGTGGAAATCAGGCAGTAACAGGAAATGTACCGACCCATACGGGAAATAATCAGACTTCAGGTCAGGGAACGACAAATACCGGGAATACGGAGGGTACTCCGAATACGGGCGGAAATTCTACAGTCACTCCGATTCCAGATGGGCCGAATAAGGATGATTTTGTTTATTTGGCCGAAGGGGATAAACCTGCAAACTTATCACCTGAAGGCTCTAAGAGGGCTGGGGCATTTTATGAGGCGAAACGTCAATCGGGTGTGCCTGTCAGCCAAAATCCTAGTAGGGTATATCAAAATGTAGACAAGCGTGGTAATCCACAGCCAAGTTATATCTATGAGTTTGACGTTCCAAAATCGGGTGGGAGAACTCAAAAAGTATATATAAGAGATGATGTAGGTGGTCATTTCTTTGGTGAGGGTGATTCTCAGAATCATGGCCCACACTTTAATGATCCGAAAGGTAATCACTATGACTACTAATCTTATTGTAAGGCATGCTAAAGATATATCTTGCCCAAATGAAATCGCTGACTTTGGCACGAGATATGCTATTAACTGTGAAAATATTTCAGCAGTGAGTTGGGAGATGCCTGACTCTTCAAGGCGTGAGTCAGGTGAGTTTTTATTGAAAAAGATAATAAGGGGAATAGCCCCAGACTGCTTAAATATTCATGTGATGGCTGAATTATCAGCAGAGCAACTTAATAGTGCGATAGTTAAGCATAAAAAAACATGGGGGCTTCTTAAGGATTATGGGGTAAGTGTCGATAATATTGATGATAAGTTTAATTTCGAAAGAAAAGGAAAGTTTGGACTTATCCTATCTGGTGTAGGTTGTGTCAGAATCTCTAAGGATGATGTTATATCTGGGTTGATTAATAAAGTGGAGAAAGTTTACTTTTCAATCTGAAATGATATTGATGGATGTTCCTCTTCTAATAATCCTATTGATTGGATGAGGTGTGTTTGGGATAATGGTGGTATTGTTTTTATCCTATTAGGATATTTTGATGAGCCAGCCTGTGAGGTTGTTGCAATGGGTTATGCTACAACTCTTACTTCCGCTGGATTTTATAGTTGAGAATAATTTCCTCTCTGGTGATATGTATGCGCTCGACAGAAAAGTGAAAGCAGCAAAAGAGAAAGGTGAAGATATTGAGCCTATTCTAGAAGCTGCTCGGAAGCAGGCTCTAAAAGATAGAGAGAAAATGGAGGCTTCCTGTAAAGCCAACCCTGATACTTGCGGGTTCTCGAGTGATGCGGCTAATGATGCTCAAAGTGAAATACTGGAGAATGGTTCATTCCTGAATATAGATCCCGATGTAGCAAAACTGGTAGCTCAGGAAACAGCTAAAGACAATGCGGTTATTAGTCAGAATACAAGTGAGTTTGGCAAAGGGCTTGTTGTTGCTTCAGAAGGATTGTCAATCATTGCGGGTATGGGTACCAGTGCAGCGTTAAATATGCTGAAGACCGGTGGCGTAATCAGAGATCCGAAAACAGGTTCTACGGTCACTGTATATCGGATTGAAGGTGTCCCTAACACCCGTATTCTGATCGGTGAAAAAGGGCAAGTTACAATAACAGGAGAAACAACCTTATATTTGAATTTTGGTGATAAAGCCAGGGCTCAGGATTTTTTACAAAAACATATTTCTCAAAATATGGAAGGGGCTACTGTAAAAACGTTTGAAGTACCTACATCTGTTCTAAATGATTTAAGAAACTCTGCGGTTAAGGAACGTGTGGCCAGGTTGCCAGAAAATAAAGGTAAGCCAGTTATTTCTGATCCGATAAAAGCGGACGATCAATATGGTATAAGACCTGATAAATTAAAAGATCTACAAGATAAAATTATCCAGGGGGCAGGAAACGATGGGCATAAGCGCTGAAATGGAAAGGCAAATCTTACTTGAAAGGGAACGATTAACGTTCCCTCCACTTCCAACACAAAAAGCAACAGGTGTAGGTATCGCAAGATTTATAGTAACATGTGATTCTAATGCTTCTTTTGTTTTGCAATTGGCAAAAGAAGTTTTATTTATTGTAAATAAGCACTCACATGAAGCATGGCCATCACTTGAATGCTGGAATAAAATTCTACCTTCTCAGTTTGTAAGTAACTGTCTCTCAGAATTAACGAAGCAAGAAAAAATAGAAGCCCAGACAAGATGGGAGCAACTTACATATGATGAAAAAATAAAAGAAGCAGCGCAAGATGAACGTTGGACTTTATCTAGCTGGCTGTCGTGGTTAGAGCCTGAGGAGCGGGAATGGTTTTGGTGGAATGCAATTCAGTTTGAACCACCGTTACATAACACTCATTTTGTAACAGAAGTAACATCACTGGATTCATCTTTTATGTCAGGCTCATTAAAATGGTTATTTAAAGCCTGTGGGGCTGTAGATGTGGTCTCTGAGGATGATTTGTAGTTGAGAGTAATAGCCTTAGTGTTGTGATCCAGGGCGGGAAACTGGCCGCACAGGGCTGTCTGAAGATTTCAGCATGCCGTGATTGCATGGTCGGTAGCGGGCTTGGAGCTCTGCTGGGCGTAGGTGTATCTGTAAGTATCCCGCATAAAATTTGTGTCAGAGAAAATCAACTTCTTGTAAATAGTCATGTGCTAAGCGGAATAAAGGTGTTTGTGTCCCTGTGCTACTACACTATTTAACCTATGGCTATCACACCGTACTTAATAAAAATGTCGTCATTTAAAAATGGCATGTTTATTAAATGCAAAGTGGCTCCAGAAAATAGTGTTGATATATGTAATGTGTTACAGCAAATAAAACAGATCGCGAACCATGAAATAAGAATGCTATCATTCACATCAGACGCGGCAGGCAACTGCTGGCACACGCATTCACCCCGGAGCACCTGATGAACAACGACATTCCGCTAAAATATTATGATATCGCCGACGAGTACGCGACCGAGGCCGCAAAGTCGGTGAGCGATGCCGAACGCGACGCGCTGGCGCATTACTTCCAGCAGTTGATCACTCGTTTGATGAACAACGAAGAGATCAGTGAAGAAGCGCAGCAGGAGATGGCAACCATGGCCGGCGTCGACCCACTGCGTATCGATGATATCGCGGAGTTCCTCAATCGCTGGGGTAACGAGTAGCCAAAGACATGGCCTGTGTTTTACACTGCGCGCAAATTGAGTAGATATACTCTACGAGTATTAGGTTTAATCAGGCGGAAACAGCAATGAACGGAACAATCACAACGTGGTTTAAAGATAAAGGCTTTGGATTTATCAAAGATGAAAACGGCGACAACCGCTATTTTCATGTGATTAAGGTTGCTAATCCTGAGCTGATCAAGAAAGACGCGGCGGTGACCTTCGAGCCTACCACCAACAACAAAGGCTTGTCTGCCTATGCGGTAAAAGTCATACCAGACAGCAAATACATCTATATCGCAGGCGAGCGTCTGAAGCTCACGGCGATCAAGTCATACCTGGTCTACAGCGAAGAAGTCCCTGCTGAGACTCGTATCGACAAAGAAAATGCGGTGCTGTCTGTTGGCGTGCTGATGAATAGCATCCGACCGAAATCAGACGTCAAGCCTGGCGAAATGCGCACGCTGAAAAAGCTGGCGATCACCACCTTCCAGGGGACGACGCTGATTTTCTCGGAAGATGAAATCGATATCGACGAGACGGTGAAACTGCTTAAGGTCTGAAGCACTGCGGGCTGAATGAATACCGAAATCCTGCTCTTTATTGAAGCGGGGTTTCGGTATTTTTATTTCGGCGTGGGAAGAACAACGTTGTGCCAGAAACAGACATCCAGTTGAGTTGGATACGTCTAATGACCACATATGGTGTTTACTTTCTCTGTAATAAATCCCATCGATTACCATAGAGGTCCTCAAAAACAACAACGGTACCGTATTCTTCTTCTCTGGGGGCTTCGCAAAACTGAACGCCAGCCAACTTCATTGCATTGTAATCATGCCAAAAATCATCGGTTTGCAGAAACAGGAATACGCGTCCGCCACATTGGTTACCGATGAATGCTTCCTGAATCTCATTAGCCGCTCTGGAAAGTAACAAATGACAGTCACTGTCGGGGTTCGGTGATACCACAACCCAACGTTTCCCCGGTTGCGGAGTATCTTCAATCAGGGTAAAGCCGAGCTTATTTGTGTAGTAATCGATAGCTCTGTCGTAATCATCGACAACAATCGAAATATATCCCAGACATTTTTTATTCATTTTTAATAGGCCACCCAGTTTCAACTTACTATTTGTACTTGCTATTTTATCATTAACAGCAGCGCTTTTAAGCATTCTGCCAAAAAGTTATTTCCTTACTTTCGTTATTACCCTCCTGACCATATTCCTCTATTTTTAAGCAACAGTCGGATTTACCACGTCATCCATCAGTGTGTAACGTGCTTCCTGGCGTGAGTAGTGATCGATTAACGGTACAAGTCGTCGGAAATGTTCGCTGGCACAATGTTCATCGAGAGCCGCGTGGTTTGGCCATTCTTCGATAAAAACAAAATGGCCCGGATCTTTTTCATCAATATAGAGGTCATATGCAATGCACTGCGGTTCTTTCTTCGTTGCCGATATTAGCTCACGATACAAAGGGAGAACGGTTTCAATGAACTCAGGTTTGATGAAATCTTCGGCAATGACCTTTAACATGCAGCCTCCTGGCTGAAAATGAATGCACACTATGCGATGAAGATATATTTAGAGCAAGACGCCACAGTGTTATTTCGGTCAGCGAGTGAGTTATTCCAGCTATCAATCAGATGATCCGCAAATCGCAAAGGCCGATCCCGGCCAGCGGTGCTTAAGCACTCATTCGGTTGTATGAGCGGGGAGATACGGTTCCCACTTCCGGGTGAGCGTCAGCCGACGACCACGTTGCCAGAGTTTATATAAAGCCTGGCAACGGAGGTGTTATGAGCTGGCGGCCCTTTTTGTATTTGATTATTAATCCTCACCCGATATTAAGCGCCCGGCGTGGTCATCTGCGTCTGGTGCAGGGTTGACTTTGCATTCTGTTAACAAACGCGGTATAACAAACCTTCTTTGGATGTTTAGATGTCCATACGTTTAGAAGGTCATATGCAAACAACACAACAAAATGCGCCACTGAAGCGCACAATGAAAACGCGTCACCTGATTATGCTCTCCTTAGGCGGCGTGATTGGCACAGGGTTATTCTTTAATACCGGGTACATCATCTCCACCACCGGAGCGGCGGGAACGCTGCTGGCCTATCTGATTGGTGCGCTGGTGGTCTGGCTGGTTATGCAGTGTCTGGGCGAACTGTCGGTCGCGATGCCGGAGACGGGGGCGTTTCACGTCTATGCTGCGCGCTATCTTGGCCCGGCAACGGGGTATACCGTGGCCTGGCTTTACTGGCTGACCTGGACCGTGGCGCTGGGTTCGAGTTTTACCGCCGCCGGATTTTGTATGCAGTACTGGTTTCCACAGGTGCCGGTATGGGTTTGGTGTGTGCTGTTCTGCGTGATTATTTTTGGCCTGAACGTTATCTCCACGCGCTTTTTTGCCGAAGGGGAGTTCTGGTTCTCGCTGGTAAAAGTTGTCACTATCATCGCCTTTATCATCCTCGGTGGGGCGGCGATTTTCGGTTTTATCCCGATGCAGGATGGTTCCCCCGCGCCGGGGCTGAGTAACATCACGGCAGAAGGCTGGTTCCCGCACGGCGGCTTAACGATCCTGATGACTATGGTGGCAGTGAACTTTGCTTTTTCGGGCACCGAGCTTATCGGCATTGCCGCGGGTGAAACAGAAAACCCGCGCAAGGTTATCCCGGTGGCGATTCGTACCACCATCGCGCGGCTGATTATTTTCTTTATTGGCACCGTGTTTGTGCTGGCAGCGCTGATCCCGATGCAGCAGGCGGGCGTGGAGAAAAGCCCGTTTGTGCTGGTGTTTGAGAAAGTAGGGATTCCGTACGCCGCCGATATTTTTAACTTCGTGATCCTGACGGCCATCCTGTCTGCGGCGAACTCCGGGCTGTACGCTTCCGGGCGCATGCTGTGGTCGCTGTCGAATGAACGTACGCTGCCAGCCTGTTTTGCCCGAGTGACGAAAAACGGTGTGCCGCTGACGGCACTGTCGGTCAGTATGTTTGGCGGTGTGCTGGCGTTGTTTTCCAGCGTGGTGGCTCCGGATACGGTATTTGTTGCGCTGTCGGCAATCTCCGGATTTGCGGTGGTGGCGGTGTGGCTGAGCATCTGCGCCTCACATTTTGTTTTTCGCCGCCGTCATCTGCAACAAGGTAAGGCATTGAGTGAATTACATTATCGTGCGCCGTGGTATCCGCTGGTGCCGGTATTAGGTTTTGTGCTGTGCCTGGTGGCCTGTGTAGGGCTGGCATTCGATCCAGCGCAGAGAATTGCGTTGTGGTGCGGGTTACCGTTTGTCGCGTTGTGCTATGGTGCTTATTTCCTTACTCAACCCCGTAACGCAAAACAGGAGCCAGAACATGTCGCAGAATAATCCGTTACGCGCTCTCCTTGATAAACAGGATGTCCTGTTGCTGGATGGCGCGATGGCGACGGAGCTGGAAGCGCGAGGGTGTAACTTAGCCGACAGCCTGTGGTCAGCCAAAGTGCTGGTAGAAAACCCGGAGCTTATCCGCGAAGTTCATCTTGACTATTACCGGGCGGGGGCGCAATGCGCGATCACCGCCAGCTATCAGGCGACGCCGGCGGGCTTTGCCGCGCGAGGTCTGGATGAAGCGCAGTCGAAAGCGCTGATTGGCAAAAGCGTGGAGTTGGCGCGTAAAGCCCGTGAAGCATATCTGGCAGAGAACCCGCAGGCGGGCACGCTGCTGGTGGCGGGATCCGTCGGGCCTTACGGCGCGTATCTGGCGGATGGCTCTGAATACCGTGGCGATTATCAGTGCAGCGCCGAGGCGTTCCAGGCGTTTCATCGCCCGCGCGTGGAAGCCTTGCTGGATGCCGGGGCCGATCTGCTGGCCTGTGAAACCCTGCCAAATTTTGCCGAAATTCGCGCACTGGCTGAGTTGTTGACCGCGTATCCGCGTGCGCGGGCATGGTTCTCGTTTACCCTGCGCGACAGCGAGCACCTGAGCGACGGTACGCCGCTGCGCGACGTGGTCGCTTTCCTTGCGCAATATCCGCAGGTGGTGGCGTTAGGCATTAACTGCATTGCGCTGGAGAACACCACTGCCGCGTTGCAGTATTTACACAGCTTAACGGCGCTGCCGCTGGTGGTGTATCCGAACTCGGGCGAGCATTACGATGCGGTGAGCAAAACCTGGCACCATCACGGTGAGCATTGCGCGCAACTTGCGGATTATCTGCCGCAGTGGCAGGCCGCAGGCGCAAGGTTGATTGGCGGATGCTGTCGCACCACGCCTGCGGATATTGCCGCGCTAAAAGCGCGAAGCTGAGAGTTTATCGGGCCTACAGTGAATGATGTGGCGATACGGCTGGATTGTTGATCAGATATAGGGTGCATTGATATAAAATTAAAGAAGGGACTCCAATGGAGTCCCTTTATTCAAAATGCAATAAACATACTTAGCAACACAGGAATACATAAAATCCACAGTACTGCTTCAATTTTAAATCCTAGTGTTAATTTGCAAGGCAAGCCTCTTATTAAATTGTAACCCTCTATGCTCATACCATAATTAGAAATTTTATTATATTTGAAAATTAAAGTCTCCATAATAAACGCGACTTTAGTCAAATATAATCCTGGTGTGGTAAATAGACTTGCATTTTTACATATTATTGCTGTAACAGGTAATGGTCCGATTTCCTTTTCATAGATATCAACAATTTTTTTATATGCTATTTTGTTGTAAAAATAAAAGGTTATTATTAATAATCCATTAAGCATTAAAGCAAAGCTAATGATAATTTTTATATCATCTTTATTTTGAATGAAAAAAGTTTTCATAGATAATATGATCTCCTACATAATTACCTAATTTTTCACCAGCGTCCTCGCCATATTTTTCTGCAATCTTACCTGACGTAATAGTAACACCGACCCCTGTAACAAAACACAGAGTAGCACCGACACCGCCTGCTTCTATAGTAGAAATCCCTAATATCCAGGTACAAAGCGCAGTCGCAGCACGCCCTGCAACAGCTCCTGCCAGTATACTACTGCCCTGTTTTAAACCAAACTTACTATATTCTGTTATCGCCGCTTTTTTACAAGCACTTTCACGACCTTTTGAACAAGCGTCATAAACATTTGATGTATATCCGGCAAAATCTAAACCTATGCCAACAAAACCAACTGTTTTCATTAGATTCATTAGTTTTGCCGAGCGCTCAATATATGTAGCATAACCTTCAATATTATCTATTCCCGTTTTATCCCATTTATACATAATTGAACTTGTAGATAAACCTAATGCTTTTTTAATGCTATTATATTCTTCTAATTTAAGCTGGGTTTTTGAAAATTTGTTTAAAACAGCATCTAGCTTTTTAAACAGTCTTGCCCGTTGACCAAAGAATTCTTCCCCCGATATAATTCCTTTGTTGTGGCCATACGTATCTTTATACAACTCCTGAATTTCAATTAATATTTTTTTTATTTCTTCGTAATAACTTTTACCTACTTCACTAATATAACCAAAACCATCTCCAGCATTTCCTAAATAATCACCGAAAAGTTGATATGAAAATGCATCCACGGCTCCTCTGTTATCATGCAATAACTTTGCATCCTGCAAGGTAAGTGGGGCCAGAGCTTTATCAATTCGATCACGCGCTTTTTGCAATGTTTCAATCTGTTGCTGATCTTGCTTTTCAGGATCAACAACAATCAGAATTGAACCAGGTTGTTTTTTCATATCAGGGTTCAGTTTGTGATACAGCTCTCTCGTACCCTCGGGGGGGTTAACGAAAATATACGGCTCATATGTTGATGGCTTTGACTCATAGGGCAATACACAAAATCCCCCATCGACAGGCTCACGAGGCGGTTTATCCTCTTCACCCGGACAATATGGTCCAGGTGCCATCGTGAGCGGTTTTGGCGAGTTCTGCGGCGCTACAGAGACCACTCTGTTTGTGACTGGCTTAGGTGCGGAGAGAACTTCACTCTCATAGAAATAAGTGACATTTGAAATTGAGTTAATAAATCTGCATTTGCAGGGGCATGTGCCAACGCTATGTGCTGTTCCGGCAGCTTGAACACCATGTATAAAATAACCCGGTTGTCCTCCTACTATGTGGTAGAGTTTTTTATCTTTACCGCATATATAGCTATCGCCATGTCGTGCCGTTGGCTGTCCGTCGAGTATATGATTAGTACAACCTGTTAAAATAGTACCACCGCAGGTTGTTTTATCACCGACCCTTAAAAAATATGCAATTCCCATACAATTCTCATTTTAATAAAGTTAAGTTTTCCGGATTGCAAAAAATCCAGTCATTTTTCCATGTTGTCATGTAAACACAGTCTTCGATTTTATTTGATTCTTTGAATTGCATATTATTATAAGCGATTAGACTTTGTTCTTTTAAATAGTCATTATGATAATTACATTGCGATTGAGTATGACTTAGAAAATCAGGGAGTCTTTTCTTCCACATTTGATGAAATCTATCTGTAACTTCTTCAGGTATTTTTAGGGTAGGGAATTTTTCATTTTCACTGAAACTGCTAAAAGTATATTTGACGGGGATTATAACTTGAGCCAGATGATAACCATGATATATAATATTGTATTGTTTATCAGCCCATAAACCCGCACTCAACAGCAGATAATAATCATCACTATTTTTGATGATTTTATTATTTTTTACCATTTCCCCAATGTTAAAATCATTCAGTGTATATACGCTCCACTTTTCATTAAATTTTTTCTCTAGGTAAACAGAGTAAATTGATGCTTCCATCTTTGAATAAAAGATTAAAATCCCCTCGATACTTCGATCGTATTTCCTCCACAACGGTTCTAACATTTTTTCGTTTTTATGCGTTGTTTTGTTGTATATCCCGCTGACACGACCCAATACCCATAATTCGTGCTCGCTTATATATTGAGTGATTTGGTTTTCTTCCTGGTAAAAATACATTTTTGAATCTCTCTCATCCGTTGAAAGCGTGATGACATACTATTTTCTCTGTAAAAGTTGTGCGGCTGATCGCATAAGTAATAAAAAAGCCTGAATCCATTTAAGGATGATTCAGGCTTGGAATAATTAAGTTTATCTGTATTTATTTAATAAATATTTTATAAGAATTTTTCCTTCTCTATAATCAAATTAATTTTATCTGGTCCGTTGTTTGATCGTAGCCCGGCACAAATCATGCCGCATCCGCCAGGACAAACATGCCGTACGGGTGGATTTCGAGGTAATACTGCTCGCCGACGTCCGGTTGCAGACGCGTAGCATTGACCTGCAATAAAATCTCCTGCCCGTGCCACTCCACCGTGACCTCATACTGGGGTCCCATATACGCGACGTGGCGGATCACGCAGCGCTGACTCTCTTCACCGCGATCGCTGAGCGTGATCGCTTCCGGACGCACGCCGACCATGCCTTCACCTTGTGTACCAAAGTGCAGCGGGCGCGGCAGATGATAGCCGTAGATATCAACGTATTTGTCGCTGAAGGTAGCCGGGAACAGGTTGGCATCGCCCATAAAGCTCGCCATAAAACGGGAGGCTGGCTGGCGATAGAGATCCTGCGGTGAGCCGATCTGCATGATGTGTCCTTTGTTCATCACCAACACGGTATCAGAAACCGCAAAGGCTTCGCTCTGATCGTGGGTGACGTACAGCGAGGTGATATCAAACTGCTTTTGCAGTTCGCGGATCTTGTCGCGCATGCTGCGACGCAGGTTGGCGTCGAGGTTACTTAACGGCTCATCAAACAGCAGCACTTTCGGTTTGAGGATCAACGCGCGAGCCAGCGCCACGCGCTGTTGCTGACCGCCGGAGATCTGATCGACAAAGCGGTCTTCGAAACCCTCCAGATCCACCATCGCCAGTGCCTCTTTGACGCGAGCTTTCACCTCTGCGCGCGACACGCCGAGCATCTTCAGGCCATAACCGACGTTCTCCCCCAGCGACATATGCGGGAACAGGGCATAGGACTGAAACACCATACAGATATCACGCTGCTGAATAGAGCGATGAGTGACGTCTTCGCCATCAATGTAAATCTGTCCTTCGCTCGGTTTTTCCAGCCCGGCGACCAGGCGCAATATGGTGGTTTTGCCGCAGCCGGATGGGCCGAGCAGGGTCACCATTTGCCCCTGCGGAATGGTGAGGTTGATATTGTCGATAACCGTGTTGCTGCCAAATCGTTTAGTGACGTTGCGCAGTTCAACGAAATTTTTCTGAGTCATAGTGCGCTCCATTACGCCTGGTTTTTGGCTTTTGAACGGGAGGTACGTGATTCACCGATCA
>OJIU01000407.1_pt1 | contig 14408 bp, 3 predicted proteins | sample 1595961 | NCBI WGS metagenome assembly OJIU01 (sample SAMEA4350144, study PRJEB24818) | metagenome | biome: human; feature: gut; material: faeces | place: Denmark | collected 2013-09
AGAGTATCCTTTTCAAAGCACTAAATACTTTTTTAATATGGATAAGTTGCAGAATACTTTCTTTCTGACTATATCATCTAATACGAAAGAACTATTCAACCCAAAGGGCCCGAACGTAATTAATCAATAAAATAACATCTGCTTGACCTAATCAATGAAATTACATGTGTAAATTCATCTTTATGATGAACGGGCCCCTGTCTGCTCATTTTCCCAACGCGCTGTTGCGGATTAATACTCCCGGCATGCCATCAGGAGTGTACATATGCGTCTACTCGCCGTTGTATCAAAATTAACTGGCGTTTCCACAAATGTTGAATCCTCTGAAGTTACGCTCAGTTCGCCTTCTATCGTGAAACTGTCGGTGTCACGTGAGGAGGTGAGCCAACTGACACGCGTTAATCAGGACTTGGTTGTCACACTCCGCTCAGGTGAAACCATCACCATTAAAAACTTCTATGTCGGAAAAGGTGATGCGCAAAACCAGCTTGTTCTGGAAGACAGCAATGGCGCGCTATGGTGGGTTCAGGATACTGACGGGGCATTCCATTTCCAGCATCTGGACGATCTCACTCCGCTGATGACGGCCGAAGGTAGCCATGAAGGCGGCGCCGTCTGGCCGTGGGTTCTTGGCGGGATCGCGGTCGCGGGCGGAATTGGCCTTGCCGCAGGTGGCGGCGGTGGAGGTGGCGGCGGTGGGAGCGATAACAACGCCGGAAGCGGTAATGGTAACGGTAACGGCGATGGTGGTGGCAACGGTAATGGCGATGGCGATGGCGATGGCGATGGTGGCGATCCGCCAACGACAACACCTAACGCACCAGATGTGCCGGTTATTACCAGTGTAATCGATGACCAGGAGCTGATTACTGGTCCTGTTAATCAGCAGGAATCCACCAACGATAATACGCCCACTCTGCAGGGCACCGGTCCCGCAAATGCCACATTGCATATTTTTGATAACGGCGTCGAAATAGGTCAGGTCACTATTGATGCCAACGGCAACTGGTCGTTTACGCCATCATCTCCGCTCGCAGACGGTACCCACCAGTTTACCGTCAGTGCATCAGACGGTACGGGCAGCAGCGGCATGTCGGACAGCTGGGAGATTATTGTCGATACGCTTGCCCCCGACGCCCCTGTGGTCACGCAGGAAATCGACAATGTTGGTTCCATCACCGGACTTATCGCCAATAACGGCATAACCGACGATGCCACGCCAACTCTCACAGGCACAGGCGAGGCAGGTAGTTTTATCAGCATTTCTGATAATGGCATTCTGATTGGCATGGTTCAGGTGGATGACGATGGTAACTGGACGTTTACACCGGACACGCCGCTCAGCGACGGCGTTCACAATCTGACGCTGACGCAAACTGACGCCGCGGGTAACGTCAGCGCGGAAACGAGCGTGCCAACATTCACAGTTGATACTACCCCGCCTGCCGCCGCGGTCATTACTTCCGTTAATCCGGAAGGTACAACGGTGACCGGGAGCGCGGAAGCGGGAAGCCTGGTCATTATTATCGGCAGCAATAATCAGGTTTTAGGTTCAACCACCGTTGATCAAACCGGTAATTTCTCGATCGCGATTTCTCCCTCACAGACGCACGGTGAAGCCCTGATCGCGAAGATTCAGGACCCGGCAGGCAACGTCGGGCCAGACACGTCCTTCAATGCCACCAACTCTGGCTACCCGGGCGTACCCGTTATCGTCAGCATTATGGATGATGTTGCCCCTTCAACCGGACCATTGAACAATAATCAGGCCACTAACGACCCAACGCCTACGCTCTCGGGTACTGCGGATGCCAACAGCACGGTTAATATTTATAACAACGGGGTGTTTGTTGTAAGCGTGCTTGCCGATACCAGCGGCAACTGGACCTGGACCTCCGCTACGCTCTTGCCTGACGGCCCACACGCCTTCAGCGCCACGGCGACAAACCAGTCAGGGACAGGAGGTATGTCGGCGGCATTTAATATCAGCATTGACACTCTGCCACCGCCAGCGCCGGACGATGTCAGCGTTTCCGCTGATGGTAGCGTCGTCACCGGGACAACTGAGCCGGGCAATACCGTGGTTATTACCGACGGCAATAATGTTCAGATCGGCAGCGGCGTCGCCGGAACGGATGGCGCATTTACCATTACCATTAACCCGCCACAGACCAATGGCGAAACCATTACCGCTATCGCCACCGATCCAGCCGGAAACCCAAGCCCACCGGAAACTGCACTTGCGCCAGACATCACGGCCCCGCAGCCGCCGGCTAACTTGCTGATAAATCCCACTGGCGATCAGGTTACCGGCACCGCAGAATCCAATAGCACGGTACATATTCTGGGCCCAGATGGCACAATTATTGGAACGACAACCGCCGGCCCGAACGGAAGTTTCACCGCCACGCTGCTTCCGCCGCAGACCAACGGAGAACATCTTGTCGCCAACGCGACGGATGCGGCTGGCAATACCAGCGGCAACAGCGCGATTACCGCACCGGATACCACGGCACCTGATGCGCCTACTGGCGTTATCGTCGCCGGTGACGGCGGGTCTGTGAGTGGACAAGCTGAAGCAGGAAGCACCGTCACCGTCAAAGACAGCAACGGTAATCAGATTGGCGTAGGCCAGGCTGACAGCGGCGGCAACTTCGCCGTGTCGATTACACCATCGCAAAAGAACGGCGAAACGGTAAACGTCACCGCAACGGACAGCAGCAATAACGAGAGTCAGCCGACTTCCGCGCTGGCGCCGGATATCACAGCCCCCGGAACACCCATCATTACCGCCGTGACGGATGACCAGCCCATGTACCAGGGCCCTCTCGATAACGGCGACGTCACTAACGACAGCAAACCTAAACTGGAAGGCACCGCCGAAGCAGGTTCTCAGGTCAAAATTTACGATAACGGCATCCTGCTGACGACCGTTACCGCTGATATCAACGGTAACTGGGACTATACGCCAGCCTCGGCGCTGGGCGAGGGCGCTCACATCTTCACGGTGACCGCCACAGACGCCGCGAATAACGCCAGCAGCGCGGCAAGCTGGAAAATTATTGTCGATACCATTGCACACACAGTTCCAGTGATAACGTTGGTTAACGATGATGTTGGCAGCATTACGGGCAGTGTGGCAAACAACGGTTGGATCACCAACGACAATACGCCAACCATCTCGGGTACTGGTGAACCAGGTTCACTGGTGAGCCTGTACGATGGCATTCAGCTGTTGACGGTAATTCTTGTCGACAACTCGGGTACCTGGAGCTATACCGTTCCGGGAAGTCAGGCGCTCAGCGATCGCACCCATCAGTTTACGGTATCGGCAACCGATGCCGCCGGTAATGTCACCACCTCACCCACAGTGGTCAGCGTTACCGTAGATACCCAACCGCCAGGCGATCCTGTCATTTTGGCTGTGACCGACGACGTTGGGAATGCGCCTATCGATCTACCTACCGGAAGCCGTTCAAACGATACCTTGCCAGTGCTGAAAGGTACCGGAACAGCCGGTTCTACGGTCACCATCTATGATGGGGCTACGCCAATTGGAAGCACGACTGTTTTACCCGGAGGCACCTGGAGTATTCAACTCAGCCAACCGCTCAGCGAAGGCTTACACAATTTATCCGCTATCGGAACGGACGTTGCAGGCAACGCCAGCAACGCCGGGAGCTTTACGTTAACCATCGATACCACGCCGCCAGCCGCACCGGTTATCGTCGCCGGGGAGGGACTGATAGGCAGCTCCACTCTCCCCCTGGCAAACGGCGGCAGTACGAAAAGTACCACCCCTGTTCTTTCGGGGACTGGCGAGCCGGGGGCTACCATCACCATTGCAGATAACGGCACAACGTTAGGTAACACCATCGTCCAGCCTGATGGTACATGGACATTTACGCCGCCAAATGCGCTTCCTGAAGGACCGCATCAATTCACCGCCACAGCGACTGACGTTGCGGGCAACACCGGGATCCCGTCGGCAAGCTTTACCCTGACGGTAGACAATACGCCTCCCGCACAGCCTGGCGCGCCCATCATTACCGACGATGTGGCTCCGGTTACGGGTATCGTGACGAATGGCAACACGAATGACACCACGCCAACCTTTAGCGGTACCGGTACAGCAGGTGATGTTATTTCGGTGTATCTCGATGGCAACGCTACGCCGCTGGGCACCACCAAGGTTGGCGCGGACGGCACATGGAGCTTTACGCCGACCACGGCTATTAACCCGGACAGTTATCAGGTCACCATCACCGCAACCGATCCGGCAGGCAACGTCAGCCAGCCGTCGACTGCCGTCACCCTGAACATTGATATTACGCCTCCGGCAACACCTACGATCTCTGCTGCAAATGACAACGCAGGCACTGTTCTGGGAGATATCCCAGCAAACGGCACAACCGATGACAGTACGCCAACCGTGCGCGGAACCGGGGAGAGCGGCTCGATCATTACGCTGTATAACGGCGCTACCGTCATAGGCACTACTACCGTAGTAAATGGTTTGTGGAGCATCACACCGACGACGGCGCTGCCCAACGGCACCTACACGCTGACGGCAGTCGCCACCGATGCTGCAGGCAACCCCAGCGGCACCTCAAACAGCATTTCGTTTACGGTGAATTCGACACCGCTTACCGCCCCGCAGGTGACGGATATTGCAGATAACGTCGGCGTGATTACCGGTACACTCGGCAATGGAAGCGTGACGGACGATCTCTCCCCCACCGTCAGCGGAACGGGAACTCCGGGCAGTACGATCCTAATCTATGATAATGGCAATCTCATCCCGCTAAACATCACGGTAGGAGCCGATGGTAAATGGAGCGTGGACGTTCCGCTTTCTGCCAATGTGGAACATACGCTGACCTTTGGCGCACAGGATGCGGCAGGTAATAGCCTCCCGGCGGGCAACCCGGTAATTATAACAACCGATACGCAAGCGCCACCTGCCCCCATCGTAACCATCATAGATAATAACGGTACGCTGGTGAACGGGACAGCCGAACCGGGCAGCACCGTCATCATCAGAAATGGCACCACGGTCCTCGGCCAGGCCGTTGCTGACAGCATTACCGGCGCTTACACCGTCACGATTTCACCGGCTCAGACGGCGGGTGAAACATTGAACGCGATCGCTCAGGATCAGGCGGGCAACCAAAGCGGAGAAACATCGTTTACCGCCTCTATCTCGGGCCTTCCACACCCACCGACTTTGCAAATCATCGACGATGTTCCTTCCGGTTTAACTGAAATTGGTAACGGAAAAACGACCAATGACACGCAGCCAACCTTACAAGGCGTGGCAACAGCCGGCGCTGATGTACATATCTACCAAAACGGAATTCTGCTGATCACCGTCCCGGCTGACGCGAGTACCGGTGCCTGGAGCTACACCATCCCCAGCGCGCTGGCGGACGGCACGACCTGGAACTACGCGGTCTCTCAAACGGTTGGACTCGACACCAGCGGCCTGTCGCCAAACTATGCCATTACCATCGATACCACCGCGCCGCTCGCGCCAGACATCACCGCCGTTACTGATGACGTGGCTCCGGTGACGGGCAATGTCGGCAGTGGACAAAGCACCAACGACACGCGTCCTACGTTGAGTGGTACTGGCGAAATTGGGGCGACCATTACGGTTTATGACGGCGGCGAGTCCATCGGAACCACGACCGTAAACAGCAGCGGAAACTGGAGCTTTACCCCGCAGAATGCCCTGAGCGACGGTATTCACACCTTTACCGTGCGCGCCACCGACGCCGCCGGAAACCAGGGAGTTGCATCTGCCCCCTACCCGATTACGGTTGATACGGGCCTGCCTTCGGCGCCAATCATTGTGTCAGTAACCGATGATGTAGGTGTAACGTCCACGCTCATTTCCGGGCAGGCAACCAACGATAATACGCCAACCCTGGCAGGTACCACCGAAGCCAATAGCGTAGTGACCATCCGCGATAACGGCACGGTGATTGGCACAACCACCAGCGACGGAAGCGGCATCTGGAGCTTTACGCCTTCTCCGGCGCTCGGCGAGGGCAATCACGCGTTGACCGCCACGGTCACGGACGCTGCTGGTAACGTCAGTCCGGCAACAGCGCCATTCTCACTGTTGGTCGACACACTCCCACCAGTAGTGCCAACGATTGTGTCAGTTATCGACGATCAACCGGGAAGCACTCTGCTGACCAACGGCCAACTGACCAATGATGCCCAACCCACGCTGAATGGCACTACCGAACCCAATGCCATTGTCACTATTCGCAGTAATGGTACGATCATCGGCACCGCAAATGCCGATGGCTCCGGTAGCTGGAGCTTCACCCCTACCAGCGCGCTGGCTCAGGGCGAAAATATCTTTACCGTGACGGCAACGGACGCGGCTGGCAACACCAGCGGAGCCTCCGCCTCGTTCAGCGTTCTGGTCGATTCAATTGCCCCGTCGGCACCGGTAATTCTGACCGTTCAGGACAATACCGCGCCGACAACCGGGCCTATCTCCAACGGGCAAATCAGCAACGAAAGTCGCCCGGCGCTCAACGGTACCGGTGAAATTGGCGCGACCATTACCGTGCTAAGCGATGGTCAGCCCATTGGCACCACCATCGTCGGCGCAGGCGGAACCTGGAGTTTTACGCCCTCCGCGGCATTAGGTAACGGCCTGCATACTCTGACCGTCACGGCTACAGATAGCGCTGGCAATACCAGTCTGCCTTCTGGCGGCTTTACCTACACCGTCGATACTCTGGCACCGACAGCACCGGTGATTACTCAGGTTGCAGATGATGTCGGCCCGCTGATCGGTAATCTGAACAACGGTCAGGCCACGAACGATCCACTTCCGACGCTTAACGGTACGGCGGAAGCCAATTCCACGGTGAGAATTTACGATAACGGATCGTTAATCGGCTTTACTTCCGCGGATGGTACGGGCGCCTGGAGCTTCACGCCTGGAACCCAGCTTGGCAACGGTAACCACGCGCTGACGGTAACAGCCACCGACGCGGCCGGAAATATCAGCCCAACGTCTGCAGGATTTAACATCGTTGTTGATACCGTCGCCCCGCTTGCACCAACGATTATCCAGGCTTTTGATGACGTGTTGCCGGGAACCGGAACGCTGTCGAACGGAGCCTTTACCAACGACACCCGCCCCGTACTCAACGGCTCAGCGGAAGCCGGTGCCCGGGTAGCCATCTACGATAATGGCACGCTGCTGGCAACGGTGACTGCGACGATAGACGGCACCTGGGAATATCTGACCACCACACTTGGCAACGGCCAGCATGTGTTTACCGCCATCGCCACCGACGCTGCCGGGAACGTGAGTCCTGTCTCAGGCGGGTTTACTATTAATGTCGACACCATTGCGCCATCCGTCCCACTGCTGGTCTCTGTAGTGGATGATATCGCAGGCGGCGTGTTCAATGCGGCGCTCAGCAACGGACAGTTGACCAACGATGCGCGCCCGACGCTGAACGGCACCGCCGAGGCAGGCAGCACCGTCAGCATCTACGACGGAAGCACCCTGCTGGGTACCGCTGTGGTGCAAAGCAATAACAGTTGGTCGTTTACCCCAACCACACCGCTGGCGAATGGATCGCACACATTCACCGTCACCGCCACCGATGCGGCGGGCAACACCAGCGGCGCGACGCCAGGCTTTAGCGTGGTGGTCGACACCACGGCGCCGACGCAGCCTTCGATCAGCAGCATTATTGATGATATTGGGCCAAATACCGGGCCGATTGGCAGCAATCAGCCAACTAACGACGCGCGCCCAACGTTAAACGGCATCACGGAAGCCAACGCGCGGGTTGATATTTATGATAACGGCAGTTTTGTCACCAGCGTGACGGCGGATGGTAGCGGCAACTGGAACTACACCCCGGCTACCGCGCTGGCGCAAGGCACCCATTCCTTTACCATCACCGCAACGGACAGTGCGGGTAATACCAGTGGCATGTCGTCTGCGGCCGCGATCGTGGTCGATACCGTTGCCCCGGGGATCCCAACCGGGCTGGCGGTAAACGCCAACGGCACCGCGCTCACCGGCGTTGCCGAGCCAAACAGCACGGTCATTATTACCTCCAGCGGCGGAACGGTGCTCGGCACGGCAACCGCCAACGCCTCCGGTAATTTCACCTTCACGCTGAACCCACCGCAAATCAGTGGGCAAACGCTGCTGGTTAGCGCACAAGATGCTGCAGGCAACATCGGCACGGCGGGTAACGTGCTGGCACCGTTTACCGGCGTACCGCCTGCGCCTGTTATTGCCAGCGTGTTCGATGACGTCGGCACGATCACGGGGCCGGTCGCGACGGGCAAAACCACCAATGACACCCTGCCAACCCTTAGCGGAACGGCGCAGGCTAACGCCATCGTCAGCCTGTTCAACAACGGCGTACTAATGGGCACCACGACCGCAGACGGTAACGGGCTGTGGAGCTTTACCCCATCCGGCGCGCTCAGTGAAGGTAACCACGCGTTTACCGCCACTGCAACCAACGCCAACGGCGCAAGTGGCTTGTCCGGTTCGTTCAGCGTGATTGTGGACACCACGCCACCGCTCGCGCCAACAATACTGATCAGCGCCGATGGCGGTACCGTCAGCGGCGTCGCCGAAGCGGGAAGCACGGTCACCATTTCTCTGCCCGGCGGCACCAGCGTGACGGCAATCGCCAACAGCAGCGGGGTCTACAGCGTAAACCTGCCGGTTCGCCAGATTGAAGGACAGTCGCTGTCCGCCACGGCGACCGATGCGGCGGGAAATACCTCATCGCCGACAAGCGCTCTCGCACCGGTATTGCCGCTGCTGGCGGAAGACAATGTCACCAGCCTGCCGCTACAAACCGATGTGACCGTCAGCACCGAGCATCAAAGCGATTATGGCTTCCTGTTGGTCAATGCGCTGGGGAATGTCGCCAACGTACTGGGGAACGATACGGCAAGCGTGAATTTCAGCATCGCTTCTGGCGGCAGTGGATCCATTACAATCAATGCCGCTGCGACCGGCGTGGTGCTGTCACTGCTGAACACGCTTGAAGTCGTTATCCAGCGCTTTGACACTGGGCTGAATGCCTGGGTGACAGTGGTGGATACCGGGAAACCAGACTTCGCCAGCCTGCTCACCCTGGGCGCCTCGGGCGTAACGCTCAATTACAGCGGGCTGACTGGCGGTGATTACCGCGTGGTCAGCTACAACACCAACCTGCTGGCAACCGGGGCATACACCAGCCTTGATGTCTCAGTGGTAAAAGCCAGCGCAGGGACCATCATCGGTGGTACCACGGAATCCGGGAATATCATCACCGATACCGATCCCGCCAACGGGCAGGATAACGCGCCTTCCGGCACGCTGGTCACAGCCATCACCGACGGCAACGGCAACGTTGTGAACATCCCGACGGGCGGCATTGATGTGCAAGGGAAATACGGTATTCTGCATATCAATCAGAACGGTAGCTACACCTATACCCTGACCAATACGTCAATCTCGGTGTATGGTCGTTCTGAAAGTTTCACCTACACGTTGACGCATGGCAGCGATCACTCCTCGGCAAAACTGGTGGTAACGCTCGGTCAGGCTCCAACCACCAGTACGGTAACCGCGGCAGACGATGTAGCTGCGCTGACTTACGGGACGCAGGTCATCGCAGTTGATCATGGCACATCACAGCAAACCGGGTTCACGCTCGCCAACGTCGGACTGGGTAATGTGCTGGATGTCAGCCTGGTTAACGGTTTAACCAATCCGATCAAATTTAACGTAGATGACGGCGCAACCCGCACACTGACCGTCAAGGCCAGCGTGCTCGGCGTCACGGTGGGCGGTTTTGATCTCTATGTTTATCGCTTCAACGAGTCTATTCAGCAGTATGAACAGTTCCGCGTGAAACCTAACTGGGTCACGGCGCTGTTAGGTGGTAACTCAACGGACTACACCATCACCCTGCCGGGCGGTGACTATCTGTTCCTGCTTAACGCCTCCGGCGGTCTGACGCTGCTGACCGGTTACACCCTGGATATTAAGGCGGATCACACCTACGCCGTCGACAGTCTGACAGCGACAACCAATGGAAACCTGCTGGTCAACGATTCGGCTCCGGCCAATACCGTTATTACCGAAGTGAATGGTGTCGCCGTTAGCGGCTCCGGCACTACCACCATTAACGGGCAGTACGGCACGCTGACTATCGATGCGAGAGGGAACTACACCTACACGCTGAGAAGCGGACTGGGCGCAGACGGTATCAACACGCCGGACAGCTTCGTGTATAAGGTCAGAGCGCCAAATGGCGATACCGGCAGCGCGTCGCTGAACATTACGGCAACCCCACAGGCGCTGGATGCCGTAAACGACATCAGCAGCCAGATGGCGGTCACCACCCAGGCCGATACATCCAGGTCGTTTACCGACAACACCGTTGGGAACGCCAGTTGGAGCGCCCAACTCCTTTCACCCACCTCACAAAATGGTACTGGAGTCATTGAAGTCGCGACGGGAACGGCGGTGCAAAACGCCATACTGCATTTTAACGTCGCTTCAGGTCTGACGCTGGGCGGACTGACCGTCACCTGGGCGCTGTATGACAGCAACAACGTCAAGATTGCCGGTAACTCATTCAATGGCGGATTGCTGATTGGCGGCAATATCGATATTGCCCTCAGCGGGGTAGTACTGCACCCCGGCAACTATCGCCTCGACTATACCGGCAGCGTCGGGGCTCTGGGGCTGGGGAATATCACCATCACCCCCAGCGTGAAAGGCACGATAATCGACCTGCAAAACTTCGAGACTTCCACAGCGAACAGCGTCACCGGCAATATTTATGACGGAGACCATATTGCCAGCGTGCATACCTTGCTAACGGTGAATGGCACTGGCGGCAGCGCCGCCACGCTGGATCCGCTGAGCAGCACGACCAGCGCCATCATTAACGGGTTGTACGGCAAACTGACCATTGGCATTGATGGTCATTACACCTATGCCCTCAACAGCGATGTCTCGCTCTCCACCATCGTCACCAAAGAGACATTTACCTACACCCTTAACGACCAGAATGGCCATACCGATACCGCTACGCTGACCATCAATATGAATCCGCAAGTGGTGAGTACCGTCGATGCCGATCGCCTGACTGGCAGCGCCTACGGCGATACGCTGATTTATCACCTGCTCAATGCCAACGACGCTACCGGCGGTAACGGAACAGCGGACACCTGGACCAACTTCTCGCTGGCCCAGGGCGACAAAATCGATATCGGCGACCTGCTGGTGGGCTGGAACGGGCAGAACGCTACGCTCGGCAACTACCTCACCGTGACCACCAGCGGTAACAACACGGTGATTACTATCGACCGCGACGGTACGGGCAACACTTATCACTCAACCAATCTCATAACGCTGGAGAACGTACACACCACGCTCGATGAGCTGGTGCAACAAAATCACATTGTACCCTGACGTTAACGCAATGCGTTAAAGCGCCATAACTACAGCCCCGGATGCCATGACGTCCGGGGCAATAACAGTCGTCGCTGCCGTATTTTGTAAGGGATAAACTATGAGAAATGTCGCGCCTGTTGCCCTGCTGCTGGCATTAACGCTCTGTACCCTGCGGGTGAATGCCGAAGATGAACTGCAAATTATTACGCCGGAAGGACTGGCCACTAGCCAGATACTTCCCTCGCTGGACGGTGCGGTTGCCGATCTGCCGCTGAGCACTGCCGCCCCCGGCAGCCTGACGCTCAACGACGCGGTAAGTCGCGCCGTGAGCTGGCATCCTTCTATTCGTGAATCAATCGGCAAACTGCTCTCACAAAACGAGCAGATCGACGTGGCGAAATCGAAATATTACCCGCAAGTTTCTGCCGGAATGAACAACGGTTACAGCAATACCTACACCGACCACGGCTTTAGCCCGGCGCTGGTTATTTCGGTGTCACAAATGCTGTACGACTTCGGCAAAGTGGCAAGCCAGGTTCGCGCCGAAACCGCCGGAGCCGCACAACAGCAGGCGAATGTATTACTCAGCATTGATACCATCGCCCACGCAACCGCCAATGCGATAGTCCAGGTGCAGACGTGGCAGCAAATGGTGGATGCCGCCGAAGAGCAGCTCACTGCCTTAAACGGCATTGGTCGACTGACCCGACAACGCAATGATGAAGGGGCAACCTCGCTGTCCGACGTGGTGCAAACCGATGCGCGCATCGAGTCCGCGCGTTCTCAGTTGGCGCAGTATCAGGCCAATCTCGACAGCAGCAAGGCCACTCTGATGAGTTACCTCGGCTGGAACTCGCTTAACGGCATCAGCAACGAATTTCCGGTCAAACTGGACAGCAGCTGCGATGTGGTCAAACCGGAAGATAAACTGGTTCCTGCGGTGCTGGCGGCCTGGGCGCAGGCAAATGTGGCGCAGGCAAACCTCGATTACGCCAACGCGCAGATGACGCCCACTATCTCTCTTGAGCCGTCGGTTCAGCACTATCTCAACGACAAATACCCCAGCCATGAGGTGCTCGACAAAACCCAGTACTCCACGTGGGTAAAGGTCGAGATGCCGCTGTATCAGGGTGGCGGACTCACCGCCAGACGCAACGCCGCCAGTCACGCGGTAGAGTCTGCACAGTATTCCATCCAGCGCACCCGACTCGAAGTACGGCAGAAATTACTGGAGTCCCGTAGCCAGGCGTTGAGCCTCGCCACCGCTCTGCAGATTCTGCGTCGCCAGCAGCGGCTGAGTGAACAAACGCGTGAGCTTTATCAGCAGCAGTATCTGGACCTCGGCTCGCGTCCGCTGCTCGACGTGCTTAACGCCGAGCAGGAGGTATATCAGGCCCGTTTTGCTGAACTCCAGACCCAAAACCAGCTGCGCCAGCTCCAGTTGAACTGCCTCTATAACACCGGCTCGCTTCGCCAGGCGTTCGCCTTAAATAACCGCAGTATTCAATCGGTGGAGATCAAGCTATGAGCGACCTCGATTCACATGCGGAAGATACGATTGGCGAACACGCCCTGAGCCAGTGGGCGCAGGCGATGACGCATATTGCCAATCACTATCGCGTTACCTGTTCGCCCGGCGCAATCCAGGCCAACGCCCCATGGTTTGCGGGAAAAAGTCGGGCCACGGCCCTGTCGCAACTGGCGCGTCAGGCGGGACTATCATTTCATGCGCTGGATACCGCCACGCAGGCGTTCGGTCAGTGGCGTCTGCCGGTAGTCGCGGAGCTACGCGACGGCCAACTGATGGTGATAGAACATTTCAACGGTGAAGATACTTTAGATGTTTTTATCATCGCCGAAGAAGGCCAGCGTAACCGGTTAACGATTGCAGAACTTCTACCGGAGATCGTGAGCATTACCGCGCTGCGCCCGCTGTCGGCGCTGAAGGACAGTCGGGTCGACCGCTATATTTCGCGCTTCAAGCCCGACTGGATGCGCGAACTGGTGTTAAAGGACATCCGCCCTTACCTGCCGGTCATGATTGCCGCCTTTTTGATTAACGTTCTGTCGCTCGCCGGGATTATCTTCTCCATGCAGGTCTATGACCGGGTGATCCCTGCCCAGTCTTATCCAACGCTGTATGTTCTCTCCACCGGCGTTCTGGTCGCGGTGCTGTTTGGCTTTTTGCTGCGCGAAGCGCGTACCCACATAATGGACCTGCTCGGCAAACGCGCCGATATGCGCATTTCCGATCGCGTGTTCAGCCACGCGCTGAGGCTGCGCAACAGCGCCGTTCCCCGTTCGACGGGGAGCTTCATTTCTCAACTGCGCGAGCTGGAACAGGTTCGCGAGATGATCACCTCTTCGACCATGTCGACCATTGTCGATCTGCCGTTTTTCTTTTTGTTTATCGTGGTGCTGGCCTTTATCGCCCCGCCGCTGGCATGGATAGCTCCCGTCGCAGCCCTGCTGATGATCCTGCCCGGTTTGCTATTACAGAAGAAGCTGGCGGTCCTCGCCAACCAGGCTGCCCATGAATCCACCCTGCGCAACGCAGTGTTGGTCGAAAGCGTTCAGGGGCTGGAAGACATCAAGCTGATGCAGGCGGAAAACCGCTTTTTACAGCAGTGGAACAGCTACATCCGCATTACCGGAGAGTCCGGGCTGCGCACGCGCAGGCTGACTCAGGGGCTGATTGGTTGGGGTATGTCGGTACAAAGCCTGGTCTACGCCGCCATCATTATGTTCGGCGCGCCGATGGTCATTGAAGGCACCATGACCACCGGGGCGGTGGTGGCCGCTTCGATGCTCGGTTCCAGAATGATTGCCCCGATGGCTAATCTGTGTGGCGTGCTGGCGCGCTGGCAACAGGTCAAGGCCGCGAAGATGGGGTTAGACCTGTCCTTTTTACACCTCTGACCCTGCGGGGCGAAGGGGGGGGGGG
>OJIU01000414.1_pt1 | contig 14108 bp, 7 predicted proteins | sample 1595961 | NCBI WGS metagenome assembly OJIU01 (sample SAMEA4350144, study PRJEB24818) | metagenome | biome: human; feature: gut; material: faeces | place: Denmark | collected 2013-09
GTGGAAGATATGGTGGAAACCCGCGTCGCGCAGAAAATCTCTCAGGTATCCGGCGTGGGTCTGGTAACACTTTCCGGTGGGCAACGTCCGGCGGTCCGCGTGAAACTTAACGCTCAGGCCATTGCCGCACTCGGTCTGACCAGCGAAACCATCCGTACGGCCATTACCGGCGCTAACGTCAATTCGGCAAAAGGGAGTCTTGATGGCCCAACGCGTGCCGTTACCCTTTCAGCCAACGACCAGATGCAGTCCGCAGACGAATATCGTCAGCTCATTGTTGCCTATAAAAATGGTGCGCCGGTTCGTCTGGGCGATGTCGCCACTGTCGAACAAGGTGCAGAAAACAGCTGGCTGGGCGCATGGGCCAATAAGCAACAAGCTATAGTCATGAATGTTCAGCGCCAGCCTGGAGCGAACATCATCTCCACGGCAGACAGTATCCGCCAGATGCTGCCGCAGCTCACCGACAGCCTGCCCAAATCAGTTAAGGTCAGCGTGCTTTCGGATCGTACGACCAATATTCGTGCGTCTGTTGCTGACACCCAGTTCGAGCTAATGCTGGCGATTGCGCTGGTAGTCATGATTATCTACCTGTTTTTGCGCAATATTCCGGCGACTATTATTCCCGCGGTTGCCGTTCCGCTATCGTTAATCGGCACCTTCGCGGTAATAGTATTTCTTGATTTCTCTATCAATAACCTGACCCTCATGGCGCTAACCATCGCCACCGGCTTTGTGGTGGATGACGCCATCGTGGTGATTGAGAACATTTCACGTTATATCGAAAAAGGCGAAAAACCGCTGACCGCCGCCCTGAAAGGTGCAGGTGAGATTGGGTTTACCATCATCTCTCTGACATTTTCACTGATCGCCGTGCTAATCCCGCTGTTGTTTATGGGGGATATCGTGGGCCGGTTGTTCCGTGAGTTTGCCGTTACGCTGGCCGTGGCGATTCTGATTTCCGCCGTCGTCTCACTCACCCTCACGCCGATGATGTGCGCACGTATGCTTAGTCAGGCCTCGTTGCGTAAGCAGAACCGCTTCTCTCGCGCCTCGGAGCGAATGTTCGATCGCATCATTGCCGGGTACGGCCACTGGCTGGCAAAAGTGCTTAACCACCCGTGGCTTACGCTGGGCGTGGCACTCGGCACGCTGGCACTGAGCGTCATGCTCTGGGTCTTTATTCCCAAAGGTTTCTTCCCAATCCAGGACAACGGCATTATCCAGGGTACGCTACAGGCACCGCAGTCCAGCTCATTTGCCAGCATGGCCCAGCGCCAGCGTCAGGTTTCAGATGTCATCCTTCAGGATCCGGCGGTAGAGAGCCTGACCGCTTTTATTGGCGTGGATGGCACTAACCCGGCACTGAACAGCGCACGTTTGCAAATCAATCTTAAACCGCTGGATGAGCGCGACGATCGCGTACAGAAAGTGATCGCGCGGCTACAGGACGCGGTTGACAGAGTACCCGGCGTCGACCTTTATCTTCAGCCCACCCAGGATCTGACGATTGATACCCAGGTCAGCCGGACGCAATATCAGTTTACGCTGCAAGCAACGTCCCTGGATGCCCTCAGCACCTGGGTTCCACAACTGTTAGAAAAACTACATCAGCTACCGCAACTGTCCGATGTCAGTAGCGACTGGCAGGATAAAGGCCTGGTGGCGTATGTGAACGTCAATCGCGACAGCGCCAGCCGTTTAGGCATCAGCATGGCGGATGTCGATAACGCTCTGTACAACGCTTTCGGCCAGCGACTGATTTCAACCATTTACACCCAGGCAAACCAGTATCGCGTGGTGTTAGAGCATGACACTAATAGTACGCCGGGACTTGCCGCGCTCGACACTATCCGCCTGACCAGTAGCGAAGGCGGCGTGGTACCGCTCAGCGCGATAGCAAACATTGAACAGCGTTTCGCCCCACTGTCGATTAACCATCTCGATCAGTTCCCGGTCACCACCATCTCGTTCAACGTGCCGGACGATCATTCACTGGGCGATGCGGTGCAGGCGATTCTGGATGCCGAAAAAACGCTTAACCTGCCCGTGAATATTACCACCCAGTTCCAGGGCAGCACGCTCGCTTTCCAGGCCGCGCTGGGTAACACCATCTGGTTGATTGTGGCTGCGGTTGTCGCGATGTATATCGTGCTCGGCGTGCTGTATGAGAGCTTTATTCACCCGATTACCATTCTCTCCACGCTACCCACGGCGGGCGTCGGGGCGCTTCTGGCGTTAATGATTGCCGGGAGCGAACTGGACGTCATCGCGATTATCGGCATTATTTTGCTCATTGGTATCGTCAAGAAAAACGCCATCATGATGATCGACTTCGCCCTGGCTGCAGAGCGCGAACAGGGCATGGCACCGCGCGAAGCCATCTTCCAGGCGTGTCTGCTGCGTTTTCGCCCAATTCTGATGACCACGCTGGCAGCACTGCTCGGCGCCTTGCCGCTGATGTTAAGTACCGGCGTAGGTGCCGAATTACGCCGCCCATTAGGAATTGGTATGGTCGGCGGGCTGCTGGTAAGCCAGGTATTAACCCTGTTTACCACCCCGGTGATTTATCTGCTGTTTGACCGTTTGTCGCTGTATGTGAAAAGCCGCTTCCCGCGCCAGGAAGAGGAAGCGTAAATGAAATTTTTTGCGCTTTTCATTCATCGTCCGGTGGCGACCATTCTCATTTCGGTAGCGATCACCCTGTGCGGGATACTGGGCTTTCGTCTGCTGCCGGTCGCTCCGCTGCCGCAGGTGGATTTTCCGGTGATCATGGTCAGCGCCTCGTTACCGGGGGCGTCGCCTGAGACAATGGCATCATCCGTTGCCACCCCGCTGGAGCGCTCGCTGGGGCGCATCGCGGGCGTGAACGAAATGACGTCGAGCAGTTCGCTTGGCAGTACGCGCATTATTCTCGAATTTAAATTCGACCGCGACATCAATGGCGCGGCGCGGGATGTTCAGGCCGCAATTAACGCGGCGCAAAGCCTGCTACCAAGCGGAATGCCAAGCCGACCAACGTACCGCAAAGCCAACCCTTCCGACGCGCCAATCATGATCCTGACGCTCACATCGGACACTTACTCGCAGGGTGAATTATACGATTTCGCATCAACTCAATTAGCGCAGACCATCGCGCAAATCGACGGAGTGGGCGATGTAGACGTTGGAGGCAGCTCTTTGCCTGCCGTGCGCGTAGGGCTCAATCCGCAAGCGCTGTTTAACCAGGGCGTGTCGCTGGACGACGTGCGTAGCGCAATCGACAACGCCAACGTGCGTAAGCCGCAGGGCGCTATCGAGAATGATGCCCATCGCTGGCAGGTACAAACCAACGATGAGCTGAAAACCGCCGCCGAATATCAACCCATTATCATTCACTACAACAACGGCGCTGCAGTGCGACTGGGCGACGTTGCGTCTGTAACTGACTCGGTGCAGGACGTTCGTAACGCGGGGATGACCAATGCCAAACCGGCCATTCTGCTGATGATCCGCAAACTGCCGGAAGCCAATATTATTCAGACGGTAGACAGCATTCGCGCCAAATTACCGGAGTTACAAACGATGGTCCCGGCCGCCATCGATCTGCAAATCGCTCAGGACCGTTCGCCGACTATTCGCGCCTCACTGGAGGAAGTCGAACAGACGCTGATTATCTCCGTTGCGCTGGTTATCCTGGTGGTCTTTGTTTTCCTGCGCTCCGGGCGCGCGACCCTGATCCCCGCGGTAGCGGTTCCGGTCTCGCTCATCGGGACGTTTGCCGCCATGTATCTGTGTGGATTCAGTCTGAACAACCTGTCGTTGATGGCGTTAACCATTGCCACAGGATTTGTCGTTGATGATGCCATCGTGGTGCTGGAAAATATTTCCCGTCACCTGGAAGCGGGAATGAAGCCGCTCCAGGCGGCGTTACAAGGAACGCGTGAAGTGGGATTCACGGTGCTCTCCATGAGCCTGTCGCTGGTGGCGGTGTTCCTGCCGCTACTGTTAATGGGTGGATTACCTGGGCGCTTGCTGCGCGAGTTTGCCGTCACGTTGTCGGTTGCTATTGGTATCTCGCTGCTGGTATCGCTGACCTTAACGCCAATGATGTGCGGCTGGATGCTTAAATCGAGCGCCCCGCGCGAACAGTCCCGGAAACGGGGTTTTGGTCGTGTGCTGGTCGCGCTGCAGCAAAGTTACGGCACCTCGCTTAAATGGGTGCTGCGCCATACGCGACTGGTAGGCGTGGTGTTACTTGGCACCATTGCGCTGAATATCTGGCTTTATATTTCCATCCCCAAAACCTTCTTCCCGGAGCAGGATACGGGCGTATTGATGGGTGGGATCCAGGCCGACCAGAGCATCTCTTTCCAGGCGATGCGCGGCAAACTGCAGGATTTTATGAAGATAATCCGCGACGACCCGGCGGTGAATAACGTCACCGGCTTTACCGGTGGTTCACGGGTTAACAGCGGGATGATGTTTATTACCCTCAAGCCACGCGGTGAGCGCCATGAAACCGCTCAGCAGGTGATCGACCGCCTGCGTGTCGCGCTTGCCAAAGAACCCGGAGCAAACCTGTTTCTGATGGCGGTGCAGGACATTCGCGTCGGCGGTCGTCAGGCCAACGCCAGCTATCAATACACTCTGTTGTCAGATGACCTCGCGGCACTGCGCGAGTGGGAACCGAAGATCCGTAAGGCGCTTGCCGCCCTGCCCCAACTGGCGGACGTCAACTCCGATCAGCAGGACAATGGCGCGGAGATGAATCTGATTTACGATCGCGACACCATGTCTCGTCTTGGGATCGACGTGGCAGCCGCCAACAGCCTGCTGAATAACGCCTTTGGTCAGCGACAAATTTCAACCATCTATCAGCCGATGAACCAGTACAAAGTGGTGATGGAAGTCGATCGACGTTACACCCAGGACATCAGCGCGCTGGATAAAATGTTCGTCATCAACAATGACGGTAAGGCCATCCCGCTATCGTACTTTGCAAAATGGCAACCGGCGAATGCCCCGCTGTCGGTGAACCATCAGGGCTTGTCCGCCGCCTCAACCGTGTCGTTTAACCTGCCGACAGGTTCTTCACTGTCCGAAGCGACAGAGGCTATCAACCGAACCATGACCCAGCTCGGCGTCCCCTCCACGGTTCGCGGCAGCTTTGCCGGAACGGCACAGGTATTTCAGGACACCATGAACTCACAGGTGATCCTGATTATTGCCGCCATCGCCACGGTCTACATTGTGCTGGGTATGCTGTATGAAAGCTATGTCCATCCGCTGACCATTCTCTCCACGCTACCTTCGGCTGGCGTCGGAGCGTTGCTGGCACTGGAGCTGTTCAATGCCCCGTTCAGCCTAATCGCCCTGATAGGGATCATGCTATTAATTGGCATTGTGAAGAAAAACGCCATCATGATGGTCGATTTTGCGCTGGAAGCGCAGAGAAACGGTAAGCTGCAGCCGGAAGAAGCTATCTTCCAGGCCTGCCTGTTGCGCTTTCGCCCAATAATGATGACCACGCTGGCGGCGTTGTTTGGCGCGTTGCCGCTGGTGTTATCCGCAGGGGATGGCTCCGAACTGCGCCAGCCTTTGGGGATAACCATTGTCGGTGGGCTGGTTGTGAGCCAACTCCTGACGCTGTACACCACGCCCGTGGTCTATCTCTTTTTCGACCGTCTGCGGCTGCGTTTTTCGCGTAAAAACAGCAAACCGGTAGCAGAGTTATGACAGAACTTCCCGACAGCACCCGCTGGCAACTTTGGATTGTGGCATTCGGCTTTTTTATGCAGTCGCTGGACACCACCATCGTTAACACCGCGCTTCCCTCAATGGCGGCAAGCCTCGGGGAAAGCCCGTTACACATGCATATGGTCATTGTGTCATATGTTTTAACCGTTGCCGTGATGCTGCCCGCCAGCGGATGGCTGGCGGACAAAGTTGGCGTGCGTAATATCTTCTTCACCGCCATTATCCTGTTTACGCTTGGCTCGCTGTTTTGTGCCGGGTCCAGCACCCTCAACGAGCTGGTGATGGCGCGCGTCTTACAAGGCGTTGGCGGTGCGATGATGGTGCCGGTCGGCAGGCTAACGGTGATGAAAATCGTCCCGCGTGAGCAATATATGGCGGCGATGACGTTTGTCACTTTGCCCGGTCAGATTGGTCCTCTGCTGGGGCCGGCATTAGGCGGGATTCTGGTTGAGTACGCCTCCTGGCACTGGATATTTTTGATTAACATTCCGGTTGGTATTGTCGGCGCGATAGCGACGTTAATGTTGATGCCCAACTACACCATGCAAACCCGACGCTTCGACCTCTCGGGATTCGCGATGCTGGCGGTCGGCATGGCGGTACTGACGCTGGCGCTCGATGGCAGTAAAGGAACTGGCCTCTCCAGTTTCACGCTGGCGGCGCTGGTTATCTGCGGGGTGTTGGCTATTGCGCTGTATCTGAAACACGCCCATCGAAATCCACGCGCGCTGTTCAGCCTGAATCTGTTTCGCACACCAACCTTCTCGCTGGGGCTGTTCGGCAGTTTTGCCGGACGCATCGGCAGCGGCATGCTGCCGTTTATGACGCCGGTGTTTTTACAGATTGGTCTCGGTTTTTCACCTTTTCATGCCGGGCTGATGATGATCCCAATGGTGCTGGGTAGTATGGGTATGAAGCGCATTGTGGTACAGGTCGTTAACCGCTTTGGCTACCGTCGCGTACTGGTCGCCACAACGCTTGGCCTGTCGCTGGTCAGTTTGCTGCTGATGACCACCGCGCTGCTCGGCTGGTATTACGCTCTCCCCTTCGTGCTGTTCTTACAGGGAATGGTCAACTCAACGCGCTTTTCATCCATGAACACCCTGACGTTAAAAGACCTGCCTGACGATCTCGCCAGTAGCGGCAATAGCCTGCTGTCGATGATCATGCAACTGTCGATGAGTATTGGGGTGACCATCGCGGGCCTGCTGCTAGGTATGTTCGGTCAGCAGCATATTGCCATCGATAGCGGTAGTACGCATACCGTCTTTATGTATACCTGGCTGTGCATCGCCTTCATTATTGCGCTGCCCGCCATTATTTTTGCCCGCGTGCCGAACGACACGCAAACCAACGCGGTGATTTCACGGCGCAAAAGGAGCACCTGATGAAGTTCTGGCGGCCCGGTATCACCGGCAAACTGTTTCTGGCGATTTTCGCCACCTGCATCGTATTGCTGATCAGCATGCACTGGGCCGTACGCATAAGCTTCGAACGTGGTTTTATTGACTATATCAAGCACGGTAACGAACAGCGGCTGCAAATGCTCAGCGACGCATTAAGCGAGCAGTATGAGCAGCACGGCAACTGGCGGTTCTTGCGCAATAACGATCGTTTTGTTTTTCAGATCCTGCGCTCTTTTGAACACGACAACGACGATGATAAGCCAGGTCCAGGCATGCCGCCGCACGGCTGGCGTACGCAGTTTTGGGTTGTTGATCAAAATGCCCACGTTCTGGTCGGTCCGCGTGCTCCGGTTCCCCGCGACGGTATGCGCCACCCTATCCGCGTCAACGGTAGCGAAGTGGGCGCCGTGATTGCCTCTCCCGTGGAACGCTTAACGCGGAATACGGATATCAATTTCGACATGCAGCAAAGGCGTTCCAGTTGGCTCATCGTTGCGCTCTCCACAATCCTGGCGGCACTGGCAACGTTTACGCTGGCGCGCAGCCTGCTGGCCCCGGTCAAGCGGTTGGTGGAAGGCACCCATAAACTGGCGGCAGGCGATTTCACCACTCGCGTTGCGCCAACCAGTACGGATGAGCTGGGCAAACTGGCGCAGGACTTCAACCAGCTCGCCAGTACGTTGGAAAAAAACCAGCAGATGCGTCGAGATTTTATGGCCGATATTTCTCACGAGCTGCGCACGCCGCTGGCGGTGTTACGCGGTGAACTGGAGGCCATTCAGGATGGCGTACGCCAGTTTACCCCTGACTCCGTCGCCTCGTTGCAGGCTGAAGTCGGTACCCTCACCAAGCTGGTGGACGATCTTCATCAGCTCTCTATGTCTGACGAAGGCGCGCTGGCTTACCAGAAAACCTCGCTGGATCTTATTCCCCTGCTGGAAGTGGCAAGCGGCGCATTTCGTGAACGCTTCGCCAGCCGTGGACTGACGATACAACTTTCGCTCCCCGACAGCATGACAGTATTTGGCGACAGGGATCGTCTGATGCAGTTGTTCAACAATCTGCTGGAAAACAGCCTGCGCTACACCGACAGCGGCGGCGGGCTGCACATCAGCGCCGAACAACGCGAGCGTATGGTTTTAATAACCTTTGCGGATTCCGCTCCCGGCGTAAGTGACGGCCAGTTACAGAAGCTGTTTGAGCGATTTTATCGCACCGAAGGCTCGCGTAACCGCGCCAGCGGAGGTTCCGGGTTGGGGCTGGCGATTTGCGTCAATATCGTACAGGCGCATAATGGTCTGATCCGTGCCGCCCATTCGCCTTTTGGCGGGGTTAGCATTACAGTAGAGTTACCGCTGGAACGCGATTTACAGAGAGATGTATGACTGAGTTACCCATTGATGAAAACACGCCGCGTATTCTGATCGTGGAAGACGAGCCCAAGCTGGGACAACTGCTTATCGATTATCTGCGTGCAGCAAGTTACGCGCCTACGCTCATCAGCCATGGCGATTTAGTGCTGCCTTACGTGCGTCAAACGCCGCCCGATCTGATCCTGTTGGATCTGATGCTGCCCGGTACCGATGGCCTGACCCTGTGTCGGGAAATTCGCCGTTTCTCTGAAATCCCTGTGATGATGGTAACGGCAAAGATAGCAGAGTTTGATCGTCTTCTGGGACTGGAGGTTGGTGCGGCTGATTATATTTGTAATCGCTACCGCCCGCGCGAAGTTGTGGCTCGCGTGAAAACAATTCTGCGGCGTTGTAAACCGCAGCGCGAACTGCAACAAATGGATGCCGACAGCCCGCTAATTGTCGATGAAGGTCGCTTTCAGGCATCGTGGCGGGGGAAAATGCTCGACTTAACGCCGGCTGAATTTCGCTTACTCAAAACGCTGTCGCATGAACCGGGAAAAGTGTTCTCTCGTGAACAGTTGCTCAATCATCTCTATGACGATTACCGCGTCGTCACCGACCGCACCATCGACAGCCATATTAAGAACCTGCGACGCAAACTGGAGTCGCTGGATGCGGAGCAGTCGTTTATCCGCGCGGTCTATGGCGTAGGATATCGCTGGGAGGCGGACGCCTGCCGAATTGCTTAATGTCTTTAAAGGATGCATACATGAAAATGGACTTACGCTGCGGACCGTTACTGTTTTTACTGGCCTCAGGTTTTACCCACGCTGAAATCACCGAGCAGCAAATCAAAGCTGACTGTGCCAAAGTCCCGACCTACGCCAGCCAGGGCGAACAGTTCTACAAAGCTAAGAACTACGCAAAAGCGCGTGAAGCTTTTGAAAAGCAGGTCACCTGGAGCGAAGGCTGCCGCCTTGATGATAAAACCGTAGCGACGGCCTACAACAACGTGGCCCTGACCTGGATGCGCGAAGGACAATGGCGTAAGGCGCAGGCCTGGCTGATGATCAATCCCAATGATACGAAGTCGGTCTACAACCTGGGTCTTATCAAAGATAAGCTGGCCGCACTGCCAAAGAACGATTCTCCTGCCGGTGAATACTGGAACTACGCCGGTCTGGCATCCTGGGAAACGCTGGTCATTAAACCTACAGAGAATAAATCAGACTATCAGGTTGATTTTCAGGGTTATTACTTTGGCATGATGGCTCTTTATTATGGCCCGAACATGGGTGAATTCTCAGAACTGGTCACGCTGAAAAACGATAAAGGCGTGATCGCGCTCAGAGAGGGCGACTATATCCACTGCGATATCTCACTTACGGTCACGCCTGAGGGTATCGACGCCAGAACCGACGACCCGCAAAACTGCGGTTTCGGTATGAATGTCAGCGCCGACGGACACTATCTACGGGTTGATTGAGCCTACAAGGTTTACGGCATCTTCGCGTAGCGCTACAATGCCCGCCCTTAATATGGGGGCACTCCCCTAACCGCCTCATTGAGTGAGGCGAGTCTGACCTGTCATCAGAACGAGAGAATTATGTTTAAACCGGAACTCCTTTCCCCGGCGGGAACGCTGAAAAACATGCGTTACGCTTTCGCCTATGGCGCAGACGCTGTGTATGCGGGCCAACCGCGTTACTCACTGCGCGTACGCAACAACGAATTCAACCACGAAAACCTGCAGCTCGGCATTAATGAAGCCCACGAACTGGGCAAAAAATTCTATGTGGTGGTTAACATTGCCCCACACAATGCCAAGCTGAAGACCTTTATTCGTGACCTGAAACCGGTGGTGGAAATGGGACCGGATGCATTGATCATGTCGGACCCGGGTCTGATTATGCTGGTGCGCGAAAACTTCCCCGACATGGACATTCACCTTTCAGTACAGGCTAACGCCGTAAACTGGGCGACAGTGAAATTCTGGAAGCAGATGGGGCTGACCCGAGTGATCCTCTCTCGCGAACTGTCACTGGAAGAAATCGAAGAAATCCGCACTCAGGTGCCGGATATGGAGCTTGAGATCTTCGTTCACGGCGCCCTGTGCATGGCCTACTCCGGTCGCTGCCTGCTCTCTGGCTACATCAACAAGCGTGACCCAAACCAGGGTACCTGTACCAATGCCTGCCGCTGGGAATACAACGTACAGGAAGGCAAAGAAGACGTGGTGGGCAATATCGTGCATAAGTACGAGCCTATCCCGGTACAAAACGTTGAGCCAACGTTAGGTATTGGCGCACCGACAGACAAAGTCTTTATGATTGAAGAAGCCCAGCGTCCGGGTGAGTACATGACCGCGTTTGAAGACGAACATGGCACTTACATCATGAACTCAAAGGATTTGCGTGCCATTGCCCACGTTGAACGTCTGACGCAGATGGGCGTGCATTCGCTGAAAATCGAAGGCCGCACCAAGTCATATTATTACTGTGCACGCACCGCGCAGGTATATCGCAAAGCCATTGATGATGCCGCGGCAGGTAAACCGTTCGACCCGCAATTGCTCGAAACACTGGAAGGCCTGGCGCATCGCGGTTACACCGAAGGATTCCTGCGCCGCCATACGCATGACGACTATCAGAACTACGAATATGGTTTCTCCGTTTCCGAGCGTCAGCAGTTTGTCGGCGAATTCACTGGCGAGCGTAAAGACGAGCTGGCAGCCGTACTGGTGAAAAACAAATTCACCGTTGGCGACAGCCTGGAGCTGATGACTCCACAGGGCAACATCAACTTTACTCTCGAGCAGATGGAAAACGCGAAAGGCGAAGCGATGCCAGTTGCGCCAGGCGATGGTTACACCGTGTGGATGCCTGTACCGGAGGATATCGATCTGAATTATGCATTGTTGATGCGTAATTTTACCGGTGAGTCCACGCGCAACCCGCATGCTAAGTAGTTAATTACGGTTATTTTTCAGCGTTCGGAAGATTCTTAGAAATCGATCACATACCGTTTCGTTCATTAAGGGTATTATCGCTTCCGCTGAAAAACATAACCCATAAATGCTAGCTGTACCAGGAACCACCTCCTTAGCCTGCGTAATCTCCCTTACGCAGGCTTATTTTTTGCCTGCCGTTTAAACTCTGCGAGCCCCCCTATTCTATTCACTACTTTCAGGCGAAAAAAAACCGGGCATTATGCCCGGCTTATTAGGTGATTAGAAATTAATGTGCTGCTTCTGGCTTGTGCTTTTGCGCACTCTGGAAACCATAGGTCAGCTCATTTTTCTCTTTATCCAGCGCAACGGTCACCTGACCGCCATCCACAAGCGAACCGAACAGCAGTTCGTTAGCCAATGGTTTTTTCAGGTTATCCTGGACCACACGCGTCATTGGACGTGCGCCCATTGCACGGTCGTAGCCTTTCTCTGCCAGCCAGTCACGAGCTTCCTGACTCACTTCCAGAGAGACACCTTTCTGATCCAGCTGAACCTGAAGCTCGACGATAAACTTATCAACAACCTGATGAATCACCTCTGTAGAGAGATGATCGAACCAGATAATGTTGTCGAGACGGTTACGGAATTCCGGCGTAAACACTTTTTTGATTTCGCCCATTGCATCGGTACTGTTGTCCTGATGAATAAGCCCAATCGATTTACGCTCGGTTTCACGTACGCCGGCGTTAGTGGTCATGACCAGCACCACGTTGCGGAAATCTGCTTTACGCCCGTTATTGTCGGTCAGCGTGCCGTTATCCATTACCTGCAGCAGTAGGTTAAAGACGTCCGGATGCGCTTTTTCGATTTCATCCAACAGCAGTACCGCATGCGGATGCTTAATGACTGCATCGGTCAGCAAACCGCCCTGGTCGAAACCAACATATCCCGGAGGCGCACCAATCAGGCGGCTAACGGTGTGGCGTTCCATATATTCGGACATATCAAAACGCAGCAGTTCAATACCCAGCGCTTTGGATAGCTGTACCGTGACCTCGGTCTTCCCGACGCCAGTTGGCCCGGCAAACAGGAACGAACCAACCGGTTTATGCTCGTGACCCAGACCGGCACGGCTCATTTTGATCGCTTCAGTCAGCGCCTCAATGGCTTTATCCTGTCCGAATACCAGCATCTTCAGACGGTTACCCAGGTTTTTCAGCGTATCACGATCGCTTTGCGAAACGCTCTTCTCCGGGATCCGCGCAATGCGGGCCACGACGGACTCGATATCCGCCACGTTGACGGTTTTCTTGCGCTTGCTGACCGGCATCAGACGCGCCCGCGCGCCCGCCTCGTCGATCACGTCAATCGCTTTATCCGGCAGGTGACGATCGTTAATGTACTTCACCGCCAGTTCGACCGCTGCACGCACCGCTTTGGCGGTATAGCGGACATCATGGTGCGCTTCGTATTTCGGCTTCAGACCGTTGATTATCTGCACGGTCTCTTCGACCGATGGCTCAGTGACATCGATTTTCTGGAAACGGCGCGCTAACGCACGGTCCTTTTCAAAGATATTGCTGAACTCCTGATAAGTAGTAGACCCTATCACACGGATCTTACCGCTGGAGAGCAACGGCTTGATCAGGTTAGCCGCATCCACCTGGCCGCCCGATGCCGCACCCGCACCGATAATGGTATGGATCTCATCGATGAACAGAATGCTGTTAGTATCCTGTTCCAGCTGTTTCAGCAGCGCCTTGAAGCGTTTTTCAAAATCGCCGCGATATTTGGTACCCGCCAGCAGCGAGCCGATATCCAGAGAATAAAGGGTACAATCAGCCATAATTTCAGGCACATCGCCCTGGACGATACGCCAGGCGAGGCCTTCAGCAATCGCGGTTTTACCGACGCCAGACTCTCCCACCAGCAGCGGGTTGTTTTTTCTGCGACGGCACAGTACCTGAATGGCGCGCTCCAGCTCTTTGTCCCGGCCAATGAGCGGATCAATTCCGCCCACACGGGCAAGCTGGTTAAGGTTAGTCGTGAAGTTCTCCATACGGTCCTCCCCGCCAGCTTGCTCTTCGTTATTCGGCTGATTACCAGAGTCAGAAGACTGACTTGGTTCGTCTTTGCGCGTGCCATGAGAAATAAAATTCACCACATCAAGGCGACTCACTTCATGCTTACGCAGCAGATAAGCCGCCTGAGATTCCTGCTCGCTGAAGATAGCGACCAGCACATTCGCGCCGGTAACTTCATTGCGCCCGGAGGACTGAACATGGAAGACCGCACGTTGCAACACTCGCTGAAAACTCAACGTTGGCTGCGTGTCGCGCTCTTCTTCACTGGCAGGCAATACGGGTGTGGTTTGTTCAATGAAGGCTTCGAGTTCCTGACGCAGCGCCACCAGATCCACAGAACACGCTTCCAGCGCTTCGCGGGCCGATGGGTTACTGAGCAACGCCAGTAACAAGTGCTCGACGGTCATAAACTCATGTCGGTGCTCGCGCGCTCTGGCGAAAGCCATGTTTAAACTGAGTTCCAGTTCTTGATTGAGCATAGGCACCTCCCCCAATTTTTATGCCTGCATTCAGGCTTTTTCTAGCGTACACAGCAATGGATGCTCATTCTCCCTCGCGTACTTGTTCACCATCG
>OJIU01000421.1_pt1 | contig 13802 bp, 11 predicted proteins | sample 1595961 | NCBI WGS metagenome assembly OJIU01 (sample SAMEA4350144, study PRJEB24818) | metagenome | biome: human; feature: gut; material: faeces | place: Denmark | collected 2013-09
TTTTAACAGCCCGGCATTGGTCGCGACGCCCTGTTGCCACAGTTGGTGCATATCGGGTTCGGCGTAACCGGGTAACGGCGATATTGTCTGCAGCGATTGCCGGTTAATTCCCTGCTCATGACCTTTGGCGTCATACAACCCGGCTTTCAGATACGTACCGCCACAATCAATACCCAGCCAGAAGGTCGCTTTCTCACTCATCTTTGTCATCTCATTTTGGCCGGATGACGCTGCGCTTATCCGGCCTGGGGTATGTATGGATTTCGTCGGCCCGATAAGCGAAGCGTCACCGGACATCGTGTTACGCCGCGTGTTTACGCGGATTCAGCGTCTTTAGCGGCGCAGAACCGGCATCGCATTTTGCTGGCAGCAGCAGTGCCATCAGCGCGGCCAGCGCCAGTGAGATTGCCAGGCAGTAAACGCCCGCATCTTTGCTGTACAGGGTGATGAGTACGCCGACCGCGTAAGGACCGCAGAAGCCTCCAAGGTTGCCGAGGGCGTTGATAACCCCACGTGCGCCACCGGCCATTTCCGCGCTGAACAACCGCGCCGGAATGGTCCAGAACACGCCCGCAGCCGATTGCAGGAAGAAGCCACAGCCGACCAGCGCGGCATAAGCCAGCCAGACGTTATTTTTCAGCGCCACGGAGAGGAACATGCACAGGGCAAAGCCAATCAGCGGCAGGCAGACGAACAGCTTACGTTTACCGGTGCGGTCAGAGAGAGAAGAGAACAGGAACATCCCGGCAATTGCGCCAACGTACGGCAGAATGGCGAGCATACCGACCTGTCCCATGCTGCTGTGCGTCAACTCTTTGAGGATGGTCGGCAGCCACAGGGTGTAACCGTAAATCCCGGTTTGGTAGAAGAAGTTCAGTGCGATCAACTGCCACATGGTTTTATCGGACAGCACCGCGCCCAGAGAGGCATTTTTGACTTCGGTTCCGGCAATAGCTTTTTGCTCGGCGGCCAGCGTTTCAACGAGGTAATTTTTCTCGGCGTCAGAGATCCAGCGTGCTTCCTGCGGTCGGTCGTAAACGGTATAGGCCCACAGCACCAGGACCACAATGGAGAGTAAACCTTCAATAATGAACAGCCAGCGCCAGTCGAGCACGGTGATGATCCAACCCGAGAGCGGGGCGGTAATGATCCCGGCAATCGGCACAAACATAATCACAATCGCATTGGCGCGACCGCGCTCGGCGTCGGGGAACCAGTTGCTGATCATCGTCAACACAACCGGCAGCATGCCGCCTTCGGCAACGCCGAGTAAAAAGCGCAAAACCAGCAGTTGATACTGATTAGTGATCAATCCCGTCAAAACGGAAATAACCGCCCAGGCAACCAACGACCAGCCGATAAATTTCTTGCCGCTACCGTGTACGGCAATTTTTCCGCCGGGAACCTGTAAAAACAGATAACCGATAAAGAAAATACCGCCAGCCAGTCCCGCCATGGTGGCGGAAATACCTAATTCGGCGTCCATGCCGCCCGGCATCGCAAATGCGATATTAACGCGGTCCATATAAGAAATAATACAGGCGATGAGAATGGGTGGGATAATTCGCAGCCAGCGCTGACGGGGTATATCTTTGAGTGTAGGGCGAGAGGTCATGTTCATATTAATATTCTCGTAGAGTAGTATGTTATTTTTATAATTTTGTTTTGTTTAATGCAGCGATACCGTCGCGCAATATTGCTACGCGATGATCCACATCTGCATTGGCATTTATTTCCAGTAATTTAATACCGGCAAATTGCAATGGCTCGGTTCCTGCGCAGGCGAATAATTCGCGGGCATGGTCGGTGGTCATCAAGCTTTGCGGGCAGAAAGGAGCAAACGGCGCGTGTAAGTCCTGCCACTCGCCATACTCTCCCGTGATTGTGGTGCCGGAAAACATCAGCGCGCCCAATTTACCGGCCTGTTGGACCTGCTGCGTGTGGGTCAGCGGTAGGGCGAGGTTCTGCCCTTCAATGGCCGATCGCGCCCAGTTAATGCACACGCTGATGTCATATCCGGTTATTGCGTCCAGCACGTTTTCTAACGGCAAAAAGCCTTTGCGTGGCGCAGGGCCCGTCATGGCATCGCAATGCTCCAGCACCAGATCGCAGGACCAGTCCCAGTGGGTAATTTCTTTCAGTGAACGAGCGAACGCGTCGGTGGCCTGGGCGACGTTCGGGTTGCCTGCCAGCGGGGCAGCGTGCAACTCCAGCGCGATCACTTTTCCGCCATTAGTTGCATTGATATGGTTGATTTTCTGGTGCAGATGGCGGTAATACGCCACACAGGCTTTACGCTGATCTTCGTCGCTGGAGGCCAACCCGAAACCACCCTCAGTACCGCGGCGGCGCATGGTTTCCATAATGGCCGTGACCACGATTTGCCAGTCGCCCGGCGTATGGCGCAATAACCATTCGTCGCCCAACGGATGCAGATGTTCAAGGCAGGGCTGTTCCAGTCCGCGAATATCCGGGGTATCGGAGAGCTGCCGCCAGAATTCCTTCTCTTCCTCTTCACTCTTTTGGTGAAATGAGGGTGCACAGGGGTACGCACCGATAATATAACCGGTTGTATTAGCTTTCATTTTTTGTGCTCCTTTTATAAAACTGAAATAGCAACCTTCACGACTATTTTGCGGATCGGTGTGGCGACAGTTTTATGACATCCCGGACGATGAACATCCTGCGGGAAAAATATGGCGTAGCTTCCCGGAGTCATTTCAATAAAAGATTCATGTTCACTGGCGTGATAAAAAATAATATCGCGCTGTTCTAATAACGCTTCGCTGATTTCATTATTTCCGGTATCAATAGCGATACCGATTTTTTCTTCACCCCAGGCTAAAAACTGAATATCAAGATAGCGGCGATGCACTTCCGGGCGATTTTCGGCTGGGTCACGGGTAGTTAAATCGATAATCTGCGCGAAGATATTTTTACCGTCTATCTCCACCACGCCCGGCTCCAGTTTGCGGAAATCCGTGGTGCGCAGAAAATCGAGCGCCCTTTCAATCGCTGCGGGCAAACGACACGGATTAGGCTGAGCAATATGTCCAAAGATCATGGTGTTGCTCCTTACAGCGACTGAATTTTTGCCCAGACACTGTCATCAATGGTGATGCCGTTTTGGCGATTTTCTGCCAGTAGCTTTGTAAACTCGTGGCCCGGCAGACGAACAGGCGTGTTTTCATCAGCGCGTTCGGCGGTGGTGATGAAATCCATAATCCGCTGTAGTTTGGCATCGCGGGTGGCGCCATCGATTAGCTTATCCACTTCAATGGCGATGAAAATCTGTGAAACGCCATATTCATCGCTGTTATCCTGGGTGACTTCCGCCACGGAGGAACCGTCAGAAAGCAGGGTGGCAATCATATCCAGCACAATCGACAGGCCTGAACCTTTCCAGTAACCCATTGGTAAAATGCGGCGATTTTTTTCGATAACGCCCGGCTCTTTGGTGAGATTGCCTTCATCGTCAAAACCACCGTCTACCGGCAGTTCGCGACCAGCCAGGCGATTCACTTCCAGCATGCCGTAGGAGAACATCGACATCGACATATCAACCATGGTGATTGGCGTGGAGGGGATCGCGACAATCAGCGGGTTGGTACCAATACGGCACTCTTTCGAACCCCATGGCGGCATTACGGCAATCGAGTTGGTCCAGCAGATACCAATGTACCCTTTCTCTGCCGCCTGCCAGCCATAGCTGCCGCCGCGCATCCAGTGGTTGGCGTTACGCAGCGCGACCAGGCCAATACCGTGATCGGAAGCCAACTCAATAGCTCTGTCCATCATCTTTTTCGCCGTCAGGTTGCCGATCGAACGCTGGGCATCCCATTGTTCAATCGCCCCCAGGCTGGTAATGCGCTGCGGTTTGGCCTCAGGAATGATGTCGCCGTTATCCAGTTGCTGAATGAAACGGGGGAAGCGATTCACGCCGTGCGAATAAACGCCGGACTCGGTGGTGCGCGCAAACATTTCGGCACAGGCATCGGCGGTTTCAACGGCGATACCGCGTGCCAGCAGTACCCGATTGAACGCATCTTTCAACTGCTCAAAAGTGACTTTCATTCCTGTTTCCTTGTTTAAATTTGATCGCTTTTTTATCTCTAAATTTCACTATGCGAAATCTGATTTCAAATATAGCGATCAAATTTTGACAGATCAACGGGGTGGTCTATTTTTTAAAATCATCAAAATCAAATAGTTGTGTTTTTTCGGTTCAGATCGTGAACTGAAACACACTTTGCGCTACCATCAGAGCGCGACGAAAAGGGGAGCGGAAGCGATGGGCACCAAAGAGAGTGAAATGACGCAAGATAAAGAGAGGCCAGCCGGAAGTCAGAGCCTGTTCCGTGGTTTGATGTTGATTGAGATCCTGAGCAACTATCCGAATGGGTGTCCGCTGGCCCATTTGTCTGAACTGGCCGGGCTGAACAAAAGTACCGTGCATCGACTCCTGCAAGGCCTTCAGTCATGCGGATACGTCACGCCCGCACCCGCTGCGGGCAGTTATCGGTTGACCACTAAATTTATCGCCGTGGGACAGAAGGCGCTGTCGTCACTGAATATCATCCATGTTGCCGCACCGCACCTTGAAGCGCTGAATATCGCCACTGGCGAAACGATCAACTTCTCCAGTCGTGAAGATGACCATGCGATTCTGATTTATAAGCTGGAGCCGACGACAGGCATGCTGCGTACCCGCGCCTATATCGGCCAACATATGCCGCTGTACTGCTCCGCGATGGGCAAAATTTACATGGCGTTTGGGCATGCGGATTACGTGGAGTCCTACTGGGAGAGCCATCAGGATCTGATTCAGCCGCTGACCCGCAATACCATTACCGGTCTACCGGCGATGTACGATGAACTGGCGCAGATCCGCGAAAGCAGTATGGCGATGGATCGGGAAGAGAACGAGCTGGGGGTATCCTGTATTGCCGTGCCGGTGTTTGATATTCATGGCCGGGTGCCCTACGCGGTATCAATTTCACTCTCGACATCGCGGCTTAAGCAGGTAGGGGAAAAGAATCTACTCAAGCCGCTGCGGGAAACCGCGCAGGCCATTTCAAATGAGCTGGGCTTTACCGTTCGCGATTAGGCGCATGCCAGGCGTCATTCAGACACGTGACACTATTTAACCGTTTCCCCTGTCCGATCAAAGCGACAGGGGCAGTCTCTCTGGCAATCTGAAGTTTTCATGCAGAAGGAGGGGGCAATGAACGAGTTTATTATGGCGGATGCGGCAAAATGTATTGGGTGTCGTACCTGTGAAGTTGCCTGCGTCGTCGCGCATCAGCAAAACCAGGACTGTGCGTCGGTCTCTTCTTCTGCGTTTGTCCCGCGGATTAGGGTGATCAAAGACGATGCCTTTACAACGGCAGTCGCCTGCCATCAATGTGAAGATGCTCCCTGCGCGAATGTTTGTCCAACGCACGCTATTCGCCGTGAACATGGACATATCTTCGTTGAACAAACACGATGTATTGGTTGTAAAAGCTGTATGCTGGCCTGTCCGTTTGGGGCAATGAATGTTGTCGCCCGCTCATCGCGGGTGCAGGCGATAAAATGCGATTTGTGCTGGCATCGCGAAACGGGGCCTGCGTGTGTTGAAGCTTGCCCGACAAGTGCGTTGCAGTGCGTAAGCGAGAATCAGATCGCGCAGCTAAACTGTGAAAGGCGTAGCCGTACGGCGTTTTCTACCTTTTGAACATTGAGCAAGGACGCATAATTATGGCATCAAACAAGCAAGCGTATCTCGCCGCTGCGAACAACGGTCTGTTTAAAACGGACTCCGAGTTTGTAGCGACCCCGCCACAACCCGTTACCCTTGAAGCGTTACAGGCGCGTGTGGAGGGGCAGACGCTATTTCCGGAGCTGTTGTCACGTATTGACGAAGAGAAAGAAGAACTGCATCTGACCTTTACCGCAGGTGGTGAGCTTTATCTTTATCGCGTTTCTCTCTTTAGCTGTGAGCACGATCCTTCCGCCCTGGAATACGTCCCTGGCGCACGTTCTGTTGCACCGGAAGTACTTTCTGAGATGGCAGAATATCGCCAGCGAATCTCAGTCACGACCCGTTTTAGTAATGATGTTTTCCTGAGCTGGCAGCAGGCGATCAAAATTGTGGGACTGTTGGTGCCGGACCTGCTGGTGGCCCAGGACGCTAGCGCAGGCGGTAGGCTGTTTTCCCGCGAGCGGTTACTGTTTGAAGCGCGTTTTCCGGCGCGGCCGCGTGCAGATACACTTTATGCGATCCACGCCGTTCACGATGATGAAAACGATCATTACTGGTTGCACACGCATGGCCTGCGGCGGTTGGGTTTACCGGAGTGCGAGGTGATTATTCACCAGCCGGTGGAAAGTCTGGGCAGCATTGGCTACATGATTGAAGCGTTTGTGAATATCTGTATTGACGATCGCGGCATGTATTGTAATGAACCGCTGATGCTGGCGCGAACTCACGAAGGCGAGCAGTATATTGTGGCCATTCCCTGGGAACAGGGACTTAGCGTGATCGAACATGGCGGCAACCTGAACCTGTTGCCTGAGATCGCAGAGAGGGTGGGTGATATCTCAGATTTACCTTCCGGGCGTTTTTCCGGCGATCTGGCCGATCGGGAAGATGAGCATAATGGCCCGTCGTGCCTGTTGTTCCGTCTAGCCGATGAGCGTGGCGGAATTGGCAGCGTGGTTGACGGTGGGCTGGGCGGCGATCAAGTGATGTTCATGAAAAGTATCGCATTGTCGGATAGCGATGCGCAAAAAGCGCAAATGCGCTGGCCTTATTTCCAGCATATTTTTGAGACGCAGCATAATGAAATATCAGCGCCCCTTGTCAAAATCGGTGTTCCCTACGGCGATGACGATAAGCGCGAACATATGTGGTTTATGTTGCAGAACATCGCTGATGAACATCTGACAGGCGTATTAACCAATCAGCCGTATTACGTGCATCATATGCAGGAAGGCGAGCAATATACGTTACCGTTTACACTGCTCAGTGACTGGCGCATTTATCATCCGCAGGGAGTGTTTACCCCGGATAATATCTTCGAGCTGATATCGCACAGTTCGTGATGCTAGCGCCCGATACAAAACGGTATCGGGCGACAAAAATCAGCTGCTCCCTTCGCTCCAGGCGCGCTCGATCTCTTCCGCCAGAATCTTCACCCCAGCTTCGATTTTCTCCGGCTCCGGAACGTAGTTCATCCGCATGCACTGATGGGTATGCGGCCAGGGTTTATCCAGACCCGGGAAGAAGTAGTCACCGGGAACCATCAGTACGCCGCGCGCTTTCAGGCGCTGATACAGCAGCTCGGTGGTGATCGGCAAATCTTTAAACCATAACCACAGGAAAATCGCGCCTTCCGGTTTATGAATCAGGCAGCGATCTTCAGACAAATAGCGGCGAATGATCGCAATCGTCTCCTGAACACGCTGATAATAAAACGGTTTGATTACCGTTTCGGAGAGGCGCAGCAGATCGTTACGTTTAATCATCTCGCACATCATTGCCGGCCCCATTCCGCCAGGCGCGAGGCTGATGATGCCGTTCATATTGGTGATGGCGGTGATGATTTTTTCATTCGCGATGATGATGCCGCAGCGGGAGCCTGGCAGGCCCAGCTTCGAAAGGCTCATGCACAGCACAATGTTGGGGTTCCACAGCGGGCGCGCTTCGCTAAAGATGATGCCGGGGAACGGTACGCCATAGGCGTTATCAATCACCAGCGGGATCCCATGCTGGTTGGCCAGCCGGTCCAGCTTCATCAGCTCTTCGTCGGTGATCACGTTGCCTGTCGGATTCGTCGGACGAGACACGCAAATCATCCCCGTCTCTTCACCAATATGCAGGTGTTCAAAATCAACGTGATACTTAAACTGGCCTTCCGGTAACAGTTCGATGTTTGGGCGCGCGGAGACAAAGAGTTCCTCTTCCAGCCCGGAATCGGCATAACCAATGTATTCCGGGGCTAACGGGAACAACACTTTTTGCGTTGTGCCGTCGGCGCGACGTCCGGCGAACAGATTGAATAAGTAGAAAAACGCGCTCTGACTGCCATTTGTCAGAGCAATATTTTGTGGCTCGATATCCCAACCCTGCTTCTCACGTAGCAGTTTCGCCAGCTCAGACAGTAGCTCGGTTTTTCCTTGTGGACCGTCATAATTACAAAGCGCATCAGTGGCTTTGCCGTTTTCCAGCATATCTGCCAGCAGAGACTGAAAATAATTTTGCATCTCTGGAATTTGCGCCGGATTACCGCCGCCAAGCATGATGGCGCCTGGGGTGCGTAAACCGTCGTTGAGGTCCTCCATCAGGCGTGTGATGCCTGAATGGCGGGTGAATTTGTCGCCAAAAAGTGAGAATGTCATAGCAGGTGGTCTGTCGAACTGAGTAGTAAAGTGGCTAACCATAGCGCTACCCATGGCAGGGTGCAAATCGGGGGCATCAGGTTGGATTGAGGTTTTGTGCTGTAGATTTTTATCTGGCTGGTTTTTTATGTTGAATCAGGCTTCCCGCTGCGTGCACAGCGAGAAGCCGGGCGCGTCAGGGCTGACCGGCCCACACCACCATCACTTTGTCGTCGCCATGTTCGCGGATAAATCCGTATCCCTGCTTCAGGGGCAGCGTGGTTTGTTTACCGGCGCCAATGGCCGGATGTCTGGCCCTGAACTGGCTGATACGTTGCCAGTGTGCGACGCTGGCGGCAGATTTCCCGGTCACATCCTGCCAGTTCATCTCCGAGCGCGTCCCCTGTAATGGATCTGAGCCGGTTGGGCCAAAGGGGCGGGCCGACTCGTCGCCATAAAAGAGTTGTACCGCGCCAGGCGCCAGCAGCAATAGCTCGGCGGCTTTGTCTCCACCTTCGCGGAACAGACGCGTATCGTGCGAGGAGAGATAGCTCAGAACGTTAAAGTCCTGCAGTTTATCCGCCATCTGCTGCCAGGTGGGGTCCATATTCGCCAGACACTCGACGGCTTTTGCCGCTTGCTCCTGGTAGTCGAAATTGATCATCGCATCGAAGCCGTGACGGTAATAGTCGCTTTGCATCACGCCGTGGCCCCAGGCCTCGCCGGTCATCCAGAAGGGTTTATCATCCAGCGCTTTGTCAGGGTTGGCTTTCTTCCATTCGACCAGCGCCGCGCTGGCCTGTGTTTTTAGCTGCTGCCAGGCGGGAAGTTCGACGTGTTTAGCGGTATCGACCCGAAAGCCGTCAATCCCGTAATCACGCACCCACTGACTGAGCCAGTGCGTCAGATAATCCCGGGGCGTGTATCCGGCGATAGCTTTAGCGTGCGTATCCGGCTTGTGCTGATAAAAATGTGGCAGCCCGGAGGGCGTGGTCGATTCGGTTTTCAGGTCGGGCAGGAAGGCCAGCGACATGGTGAGGTCGTCAAAGCCAGGATTGTCGTAATCGCCAATATCGGTGCGGATCCAGTTTTTCCCCCACCATTTTTCCCAGCCGGCTTTATCGCTGAAGTTGATGTAATCATTAAAGCTGTGCCAGCTCTGCCCGGCGGCCGGTTTCCAGTCAGTCCAGCGTTCGCCGAGCGTTTTTTTCAGCTCATCGCCCGATAAGTACAGCGCCCCAAACTGATATTCCTGCATATCCGCCAGGGTGGCGTAGCCGGTATGGTTCATTACCACATCAAACAGAACACGGATGCCGCGCTGATGTGCGCCATCAACCAGCGCGCGCAGGTCTGCTTCGTCACCCATATTGGCGTCGAGCGTGGTCCAGTCCTGAGTGTAGTAGCCGTGGTAAGCGTAGTGAGGGAAGTCGCCTTTGGTGCCACCACCGACCCAGCCGTGGATTTGCTCAAACGGCGCACTGATCCACAGGGCGTTGACGCCCAGTTGTTGCAGGTAGTCGAGTTTGCTGGCGAGCCCGCGCAAATCGCCGCCGTGGAAGGTGCCAATTTCCTGCATGCCGTCGCTGCGACGCCCATAGCTGTGGTCGTTACTCGGATCGCCATTTACAAAGCGGTCCGTCAGGACGAAATACACCGTGGCGTTATGCCAGTCAAAAGCGGCAGGGGCATCAGTTTCCGCCCGTTCGAGCAGCAACAGCCCGTTACTGGTTGCGGCGGGCTGCAGGGTAATCGCCCCGTTTTTTACCGTCGCGGTTTGCTGGCTGTAGAAATCACGTACCACGGCACCTTCCGGGAAGGTCTGGCTCACGTTCAGCGTGACCGGCGCACCGTCCCATTTCGGGCACTGGCGAATCTGGGTCGTGACAGGGTCTGCGGCGCTTTTTACCGAGAGCATCAGCGTTGGCGTGCCGGAGCGGGTATCCACTTCCAGCGTGTAATCGCCGTCTTTGAATAAGCGCCACTGCGGCGGAGCGCCTTCACACGGTTTTAGCGACAGCATCTGGTTGAGTTTTATCGCATCGGCGGGCTGCCAGCACTGTTGGTCAAAATTCAGGGTTAAAGGACGAGTACCCTTCGTCAACGCTGCATGGCTGACGAATTTACCCGTACCTTCCGCTTCGAAGGTCGGTAGTCCCTGAGAAGTCCATGATGAAGCGATGGCAATGCCGGGTATGAGCGCCAGCGCAACGGCGGCAAGTTTCATAATGCTGTCCTTGATGCTGCGATTTTCGCCAGTTTGCCAGTGAAATCAGGCCGGAAACTCCTCCTTAGAGTCGATTCCGCCAGGAGGAGAAGTGAGGGTGAGTTAACGCGCGCAAAAAATAAACTGATTTTGCGATAACCCCCACATTTTCTTCGAATTAATGGCGCCCAGAACTGTTAATGCGTGACATAGTTTCAGAATTGGACTATTCCTTTGGGTGCTCTTGACAGCTATTTTTGATATGATTTGAGATTCATCTCTCATTTTTGTGAAAAATATAAGGTGTTGGAATGTATAAATCCGACCAGGAGACCTAATGATATTGACTCCCATTCGACGATATGGGGCAATGATTCTTATGTTACTCACCGTTGCATTTTCGGGTGAGGTGCTGGCAAAGACACACACGGCGACAACGAGTCACAAGCCCCAGATAACCAAGGCAAGTAATAAACAGGTTAGCAGTAAACAAGAGTATTCTCGCAATAGTGCAAAGAGTAGTTCACTTCCTGATTTGCGAAAATACCCTTCCGGAACACCAAGGAAAAAAGCGTTTCTCCGGACGGTTATGCCTTATATTACCAGTCAAAATGCTGCCATTACGGCGGACCGTAACTGGCTGATTTCAAAACAGTACCAGAACCGCTGGTCACCGACTGAGCGTACGCGGATGAAAGACATCGCGAAGCGCTACAAAGTGAGCTGGTCTGGTAACACGCGTAAAATTCCGTGGAATACGCTGCTTGAGCGCGTAGACATTATCCCGACCAGTATGGTGGCAACCATGGCTGCGGCCGAAAGCGGCTGGGGCACGTCGAAGCTGGCGCGCAGCAACAACAACCTGTTTGGCATGAAATGTGGCAAAGGTCGTTGTAACAATGCACCAGGTAAGGTGAAAGGCTACTCACAGTTTGAATCGGTGAAAGAGTCGGTGAATGCTTACGTCATCAACCTGAACACGCATCCGGCTTACTCTTCCTTCCGTAAGTCACGCGCGCAGCTGCGTAAAGCCGACCAGGAAGTCACCGCTACCGCGATGATCCATAAGCTGAAGGGTTACTCCACTAAGGGACAGAGCTACAACAACTATCTGTTCGCAATGTATCAGGATAACCAGCGTTTAATCGCCGCGCATATGTAATTTCGCGTGCTGATCCGGTCTACAAGTCATCTCGTAGGCCGGATCAGACGAAGTCGCCATCCGGTAATTCCCTCTATAGCAACACTTCACTGTTCACATCGCGATACTCTTTTGGCGTCGTGTCGTACTCTTTCTTAAAGACTGAATAGAAATACTGCAGAGACGGATAGCCGCACATCTGTGAAATTTCGTTGATTGAAAGTGTGGTAGAAATCAACAGGCTACGCGCTTTTTCCAGCTTTTCGGCATGAATCACAGCGTGAATAGTCTCGCCGACCTCTTCTTTAAAGCGCTTCTCCAGGTTCGAGCGTGAGATTCCTACTGAATCCAGCACCTGTTCAACCTTAATACCTTTACAGGCATGATTACGGATAAAGTGCATCGCCTGAATGACCGCTGGGTCGGTTAAGGAACGGTAGTCGGTTGAGCGACGTTCAATGACACGCACCGGAGGAACCAAAATACGTTGCAGCGGCAGTTCCTCATTCGCCAGTAAACGGTGCAGGAGTTTAGCAGCCTGATATCCCATCTGCCTGGCTCCCTGAGCCACGGATGACAGCGCCACCCGGGACAGGTAGCGGGTCAATTCTTCGTTGTCTATTCCTATCACGCACAGTTTTTCCGGTACCGGAATATGCAGGTGTTCGCAGACTTGCAGGACGTGTCGTGCCCGCGCGTCGGTAACGGCGATAATACCGGTTTGCGGCGGCAGAGTTTGTAGCCAGTCCGCCAGTCGATTTTGCGCGTGCTGCCAGTTCTCCGGCGCGGTTTCCAGCCCCTGATAGACGACACCGCGGTACTTCTCTTTGGCAACCACCTGGCAAAACGCATATTCACGTTCCGCGGCCCAGCGTTTACCGCTTGAGGAGGGCAGGCCGTAAAATGCAAAGCGGTTAACTCCCTTCTCTTTCAGATGCAGGAAAGCGCTTTCTACCAGCGCGTGGTTGTCGGTGGCGATGTAATGTACCGGTGGGTAATCTTGCTCCAGATGGTAAGAACCTCCAACGCCGATGATGGGAACATCGACATCGGCAAGTAATTGCGCAATGTCATCATCGTCATAATCAGCAATAACGCCGTCGCCTAACCAGTCTTTAATATTATCGATACGGGCGCGGAAGTCTTCCTCAATGAATATATCCCACTCGGATTGCGATGCCTGTAAATATTCACCCACTCCTTCTACCACCTGGCGGTCGTAGGCTTTATTGGCATTAAATAGCAGAGTGATGCGGTGACGTTTATCAAACATAAGAACCTGTCCTGGAAAGGTTAACGTGGGCCTGTCGATACTAGCAAAACCGCAGGTACGACTGCTTGATGAAGCGTGACAAATTTCTTATTTGCCTGGCGCTACGCAAAATTCACATACTGTCAGCGGGATGACAATTGTCATTTTTTATCTACGCATTACGGTTTTTTGTTTAATGGCTAACCTTCGATCGCGATCGCTTTTTTATTTCTTTTTTCAGCGCGTTTTTTTGGGAGCCAGCGCACGTTTGGGTATTCTCTTAATAGCGGTGTGAAATAACGTAATTGAGCAATAAATCAGGAAATTCCAGTATAGCCATATCGCAGTTTACTTGCCGTATTACCTGATTATGGAGCTTATTATGCCGGCTTATTTTGACCAACTCGATCGTGTTCGTTTTGAAGGCACTCAATCCACCAACCCGCTCGCATTCCGCCATTACAACCCTGACGAAATCGTGTTGGGCAAGCGCATGGAAGATCATCTGCGTTTTGCGGCCTGCTACTGGCATACCTTCTGCTGGAACGGTGCGGATATGTTCGGTATGGGGGCTTTCGATCGCCCATGGCAGCAGCCTGGTGAAGCACTGGCGCTGGCGAAACGCAAAGCGGATGTGGCATTTGAGTTCTTCCACAAGCTGAACGTGCCTTATTACTGCTTCCATGACGTGGATGTTTCGCCGGAAGGCGCGTCTTTGAAAGAGTATAAAAACAACTTTGCGCAGATGGTTGATGTGCTGGCGGCAAAACAGGAACAAAGCGGTGTGAAGCTGCTGTGGGGAACGGCAAACTGCTTCACCAACCCACGCTACGGCGCGGGCG
>OJIU01000425.1_pt1 | contig 13686 bp, 10 predicted proteins | sample 1595961 | NCBI WGS metagenome assembly OJIU01 (sample SAMEA4350144, study PRJEB24818) | metagenome | biome: human; feature: gut; material: faeces | place: Denmark | collected 2013-09
GGGTGCGCTGCCCCCCAGCTCTTGCACGACCCCGTTCGTCGGAAGCGTCAGATGGGGATAAGAGACAGGGCAAGAGTCGGTGGAGGGGGTGGGACCAATGGAGAGCATCCTGTCCGCCATCATCGCCGGGGCGGTGACGCTGGTTGGAGTGCTGATCGCCAACAGCAAAAGTCAGGCAGTGACCGACACCAAGCTGGAGGAGCTGACCCGCGAGGTTCGGGAGCATAACAACTTTGCCCGCCGCGTCCCTATTTTAGAAGAACAGATGAAGGTGGCCAATCACCGCATCACCGATTTAGAAACACATGAACACGAAAGAGAAAGGAATTAAGCTATGAACGCACATATCACCACCCGCATCGTCTCCGGTGCCACCATCGCCCGCACCGCCGTGCTGGCTCTGGCCCTCATCAACCAGATTCTGAGCGCCGCAGGCAAGCCCCTGCTGCCCATCGACAGCACCCAGCTCGAGCAGCTCATCTCCACCGGCTTCACCACCGTGTCTGCGCTGGTCAACTGGTGGTTCAATAATTCCTTCACCAAGGAGGCCATTCAGGCTGACGCCGAGTTTGAGCGACTGAGGAAGAGTGTGAAGTGAGCCTCCGGCCATAACTGCATAGCATGACCACGCCCCCGCTTCGGATGTTCTCCGAGGCGGGGGCGCTTTTTGTATGGGGTCATTCTACCGATGCAAGAATAGAACGCATTTCTTCTGTCATAGTTTGAAGGTCTGAGCAGAGCTGAGCTATCTCAGAAATGCAGTTGTCCTGTTCATGGGCCTGGATATGGTGGAGTAGGGAGCTGCCGCCTTACTATCTTGCAATAGCAGGTTTGCATCACCCTCTCCGGGAACCGTACTTACCTCTCTCGAAGTATACGGCTCTGTCATTGTTCGGTCAGAAAAACTCATTGATTGTGAATTAGATGGTGGCAATGCTCACACACTACAAGTGTCTTTCGCCGTTTTGCTAACATTGCGATTTCCCACGGTTCTTTTCCTTTAAGGTTTTTCAGTTTATTGATATGGTGGATTTCGTAACGTTCGCTTTCCGTTGTGCCACAGAGTTCACAAATTCTTGCTTTCAAACGCTTCTCAAGCGGTGTTACCGACTGACCATAAATAATTGCGGCATTGCTAATGCAGTCTGTTGAAATTTTCGCATCTTTACAGTCCATATAGTTGGCGAAATAGCGGCGCTTGGCTTTCTTTTTCGTTTCATAGGGGATACCCCATTCGCCAGTTCCGTCTTTATACATAGCAACAACTTTTGAGATTTTGCTTTTGTGTTTTGCTGCAAGCGTTTTTAGGCAGCTGTATTCCATAAGGTAAGACAGATATTTCAGTTTACAGAAGTTGCTGGCTATTCCGTAATAATTACAAATACCTCTCAACTCATCGTTGTAAACTGTGACTATCTCAAGGTCTGTCAGCCGTAGCAGGGAATTTCTGTGAACGGGAAATAGCTTTCCGTCCTTTTTCTGTATCGCTATACCCTTTGAGAAAATAAAGTTGTGGATTTTGTCATCGAATGGCACTAGCAGTTCAACATGGTTGTTGAGAGTTCTCGCTTTTGTGCCTTTCTTGTTCCGCTTTACTTTCTCACATCTTCTGACACGAACATCAAAACCTAAGAACCGGGCACATTCACTGCTGTGGGTAATAAGTGTCTTTTCTTCGCTGAGTTCCATCTTGAGTGTTTGCCCAATAAACTCAGAGAGTTTGCTCTTAATCCACTGGCAATCCTCTTTACTGCCCTTTACACCAATAATAAAATCATCTGCATAGCGGATATATTTGAGCTTTTTATCCGTCTGTGCTGTGCAAGGAGTTTTCAAAAGTTGTTTGCGGAGTGTTTTACACTCTGCAATCATGCTTTCTCTTTCTACTCCATTCTTTCTGTCGATGTGGTAGCAAAGATTTTTGATTCTATTGTGCAGTTCACGGTATTCCGGGGTGATTTTCCCTTTTTCAGGAGTGTCAAATTCGTCTTTTAGCTGCATGACGAATTTATCAAGTTCGTGCAGATAGATGTTTGCCAGCAACGGTGAAAGAATACCGCCTTGCGGTGTGCCGCTGTAGGTTTTGTGGTAAACCCAATCTTCCAAATATCCTGCTTTTAGAAATTTGTAGACCAGTTTTACGATGCGTGCATCTTTGACCTTGCTGCCGATAAATCCAACCAGTGCATCGTGATTTATATTGTCAAAGCACCCTTTAATATCCCCCTCAACAAACCAACGCACACCACCAAATTGGTACTTCAATTTGTCTAATGCGGTGTGACAGCTTCTTTTCGGGCGGAATCCATGCGAGCAGTCCAGAAAGAGCGGTTCATAAATTGCTTCCAATATCATACGGAGTGCTTCTTGAACCAATTTGTCCGTAAAGGTCGGAATACCTAATGGACGCTTCTTCTTCGGATTGCTTTTCTTTGCAATATAAGTTCGTCGTACTGGCGTGGGCTGATAGGTTTCATCTGCCAAGGACTGAATGATTTTTTCAATCTTAGCTTCGCTGAAACCGTCTGCTGTGTCTTGATTGATACCTTTTGTCGATGCACCCTTGTTCGTGTACAGACGCTGGTATGCCTGATAGTAAATATCTGGGCGCAGCAGATAGCGATACAATCTAGTAAATACTTCTTCCTTATGGGTTAATGAGTCTTTGCTGATTCTTTCTAAAATTTCGGTTGTTGGTTGCAATGAGGTTTTCCTCCCTAATCAACGTTCTATCTTAGTACACAATAACTACGCTCCTTCGCCATGTAAGGGTCATTATCCCTCTCGGACTACTATGAGCGTTCCGTACCCATGCAGGATTTTCAGGCTCTACAGCCATAGCCTTTTCAGGCGTTCCTGTGTAGGGTATCCCCAGTTAACATTGTGTGTAGGGAAATGCGGATTGTCGGTATGCGCTTTCGTTTCCTTGCCATAGGTTCTCCTACAGATTCCATGAACATTGAGATAACCGATGGATGGAAGAGCATCATCCATCGCGTTCATGACAGAGGTTTCAGACATTTTCCTCCGCCTGAAAATAACAGAAATTAGAAACTTGCGTATCAGTAAACCCAACTTCATCCTCGTATCCGCTTAACATGGCGGTTCAGTCGCACAATACTGTCTTTCAGTGACTTACCGCTTTCCTGCCGTGCTCTGTTCCCGTTTCAGCTTTCGCCTTTCGGTTAGGCAGGTTGTTTCCCGCGTTATCCTACGGGGTAGTCCCTTACGCTACACTACACAATGCCCTATCTGGGCGCACCTCAACGCTCTTCATTATTTCAAAGATCATATCGTCGACACGCTGGAGTCTTTCTTTTGAATATCTCATTTCTCCGCCATTGTTTCTTTGAGGTTAAAAAGTGGGTTTCATAGTGGGTTACAGCAAAAAGAAAACACCCAAGAACTTGCGTTCCTAGGTGTTTTTCTTTGGTGGAGCGAAGCAACCCAAATCCGAACCATTGCCCTCTGGGGCATCTTTGGCGGCGATTTCATCGAAAGTGATGGCTTTTGTGCCGTCTTTGTAGTTGAATGTAATCAAAACTTTTTCATCATAGAGATAAACCGCGTTCACGAACGTGTTGATAAGCGTCTCCCTGTGGCTTTTCACGTTCGGGTCGAGCTTGCGGAAGTTGGTGAGCCAAAATTTTACAAAATCTGCACTGACCTTCGGCTTTGCCAGCTTTTCTTCCGCGATGCGGATCTCCAGTTCCTTCTGCTGAGCTTCCAATTTTTCCAAGCGTCCTTTGGTCGAGCTGGTCAGGATGCCCTCTTGAATCGCATTTAGAAGATTCTCAATGCCCCGTTCAATGTCTTTCATCTGCTTCTCCAGCAGAGGCAGCACCGTGTTCTCCTGTTCCTGAAGAATCATCACCGCATCCACGATAGACCGGATACAGTCATCGTCACGAATCATCTTCATGGTCTCGTTGACTACCAAATCCTCCAGCCACTCTTTACGGACGGTCTTTTTCTTGCAGGTCTTGGTGCGTTTGGCATTGGCACACTTATAATAGTGGTGGACGTTCTTATTCCGGCTCGTTCCGCACTCCCCGAACATCATCGCACCGCACATTCCACAGAACAGCTTGGTCGTCAGCAAATAATCGTCCTCCGCTTTGTGACGAGCCGGAGCGCGGCGGTTCTTGGCAATTTTGTCCTGCACACTGTCGAACAGTTCTTTCTCAATGATAACCGGGATGCTGTCTGGCATCACAATGTCCTTAAAACGGTTCTCTCCGATATAGCGGCGATTCGTCAACAAAGTTTGAATACTGTTATAGGTGAACTTCTGGTTGCGGTTGGTGGTCACGCCACTGTCGTTCAGCCAGTTCATCAGTTCCTTCATGGTCGCACCATCGTTATACCGCTGAAAGGCTTCTACCACAAAGGGAGCTTTCAAAGGGTCGATTTGAAAGAACTTCTCCTCGTCCACTGTATAGCCGATGGGAATCGTTCCACCATTATATTTGCCCTTCAGAACATTCTCGGTCATGCCGCGCACGACCTTTTCAGAAAGTTCTGCGGAATAATATTCAGCCATGCCGGTGAGCATACTTTTGACCATAATACCTGCTGGACCATCTGAAATTGGTTCAGTAGCGGACACCAGCTTGACATGGTTTCGCTCCAACTGGTACTCATAATGTGCAGAATCGTAACGGTTCCGGGCAAAGCGGTCAAGTTTCCAGACCAGCACAATGTCAAACAACCGTTTCTCGCTGTCCTTAATCATCTGCTGAAACTCCGGGCGATTGTCCGTCTTTGCGGAGAATGCACGATCAATGTAGTGCTTAATGACCGTGATGCCGTTCTTTTCGGCATAAGCCGTACATTCCCGGATTTGACCTTCGATGGATTCTTCGCGCTGGTTATCCGATGAATAGCGGGCATAGATCACAGCGGTCATGGCAGGCACCTCCCATTTAGATATTGTTGAGCAACAGATACTAAGCAGCAATTGTTTCGTATAATTTATACCATGAATTTTACGTATTTTCAAGTACTTTGAAAAATTCTCATGAAGTATATCGCTTTAAAATTTATAAAAAGGAAACACTTGTAATATTGTGTTGCATCTTATAAAATAGAGGTATCAACAGTTTGCTCTAAGATAGCAAAGGCAGGTGCATCGTTATGACTCCGGAAGCAAGAGCGCGGGAACAAATCGATAACAGATTGCGGCAAAGTGGCTGGACAATTCAGGATCTGAAACAACTAAATCTGACGGTTGCTTCCGGTGTTGCAGTGCGCGAGTTCCCTACCAATACCGGTCCGGTGGATTATGCACTTTTCATTGAGGGAGTGCCAGTTGGTGTTGTAGAGGCAAAGAAAGACGAAGAAGGTCAGGCGCTGACAGATGTGGAAACGCAGTCCAGCCGCTATGCAAATAGCCAGTTCAAATGGGTAAAGCGGGAGTACAAGGTTCGGTTTGCCTACGAAGCCACTGGCGAATTGGTTCGTTTTACCGATTACGCAGATCTTAAATATCGTTCGCGCAAGGTATTCTCGTTCCACCGCCCGGAGACGTTGAAACGCTGGCTTGCTGAACCGGATACTGTGCGCAACAATCTGAAGCGTATCCCGCAGCTGGATGAATCGGGCTTCCGCAAATGTCAAATCAGTGCAATTCATGGTCTGGACACTTCGTTTTCAGAAAATCGGCCGCGCGCTCTTGTGCAGATGGCAACCGGCGCAGGCAAGACCTTTACAGCCATTACTGCCGCCTATCGGCTGTTGAAATACGGCAGAATGAATCGCATCCTGTTTCTGGTAGATACCCGCAGCCTTGGTGAACAGGCCGAGCGCGAGTTCATGGCCTACAAGCCCAATGACGATCCTCGCAGCTTTTCGGAATTGTATGGTATACGCCGGTTAAAAAATTCTTATATTTCCGGGGATGTACAGGTCTGCATCAGTACGATCCAGCGGATGTATTCCATTCTAAAAGGGGAAGAACTGGACGAACAGGCAGAAGAGATTCCCTTTGCGGAATATGTCACCGCCGAAAGCAAAGCACCAAAAGAGGTCGTCTACAATGCCAAAATTCCGCCGGAGTTCTTTGACTGTATCATTGTAGATGAATGCCATCGTTCGATTTACAATGTATGGAGTCAAGTGCTTTCCTATTTTGATGCGTTTATCATCGGCCTGACCGCTACGCCGGATAAGCGAACCATCGGCTACTTCAATGAAAATTTTGTCAGCGAATATACGCGAGAGCAGGCCGTTCTGGACGGCGTTAACGTTGGCGAGGACATTTATCTGATCGAAACCGATGTGACGAAAAATGGTGCAACCATCCTGAAGCAGTTGATCGAGCGGCGTAACCGCCTGACGCGCGCAAAACGCTGGGAGCAGATGGACGAGGATGTGTTCTACACACAGTCAAAGTTGGATAAGGATGTCGTAAATCCAAGCCAGATCCGTGCTGTGATTCGCACCTTCAAAGAAGCACTCCATACCACGTTGTTCCCCTACCGGAAAGAAGTCCCCAAAACGCTGATTTTTGCCAAAACAGACAGTCATGCAGACGATATTGTCCAGATCGTCCGGGAAGAATTCGGCGAAGGAAACGATTTTTGCAGAAAGATCACTTACAGCGCACAGAATCCGGAAGCTGTTCTCAGCTCGTTCCGGAATGACTACAACCCGCGTATAGCCGTTACCGTGGATATGATCGCGACCGGTACGGATGTAAAGCCCATCGAGTGCCTGCTCTTCATGCGGGATGTGCGCAGCAGCAATTACTTCGAGCAGATGAAAGGCCGCGGCACCCGCACGCTGAGCAAGGATGATTTACAAAAGGTAACACCTTCGGCTACGGAAAACAAAGATCATTTTGTGATCGTGGATGCAGTGGGTGTAACCAAATCCAAAAAGACCGAAACCCGCACACTGGAACGCAAGCCAGCGGTTTCCATGAAGGAACTGATGATGAACATTGCACTCGGTGCGCGGGATGAGGACACCTTGACTTCTCTTGCAAACCGCGTCATTCGTCTCAGCCGCAGGATGGAGCGCAGCGAACACAAGCAGTTCAAAGAAACCGTAGGGCAGACTGCAGAGCAGGTTGCGGAGAATCTGCTGAATGCCTTTGATGAGGATATCATTCAGGCCAAAGCGCAAACAGAAAGCGGCGTGCTTACGCCCGCACCGGAACAGCTTGCACAGGCTCAGAAAGAACTCATCAAACAGGCCGTTGCACCTTTCCAGAAGCCGGAAGTGCGCGATTTTATTGAAAATGTCCGCCGCAGCCATGATCAGATCATCGACAGCGTCAATTTGGACAAGGTACTCTTTGCCGGTTATGACACCAATCAGGAGGAAACGGCAGACCGGGTGATTTCTACATTCAGGGATTTCATCGAGGAAAATAAAGATGAGATCATTGCCCTGCGCATCATCTACAATGAAACGTATAAAAAACGTCCGATGGTACTGAAAAAACTGACGGAACTGTATCATAAACTCAAAGCAAAGGGCATCACGGTCGAGCGTCTGTGGGATTGTTATGCCATCAAGCAGCCTGACAAGGTAAAGAAAGGCACACTCGCTCAGCTGACCGACCTGATTTCTATGATCCGTTTTCAGATGGGCTATACGGATACCCTTTCGCCTTTTGCCGACCGGGTAAACTACAACTTCAAACAGTGGACTTTCCGCCGCAACACCGGTGCGGTTCACTTTACCGCTGAACAGATGGAATGGCTGCGGCTGATCAAGGAGCATATCATCACATCCCTGAGCATTTTGCCGGAGGACTTGGAGTATACGCCGTTTGACAGCAAAGGCGGCTTGGGTGGGTTCTATCGGGTGTTCGGAGAAAAGTATCAGGAGATTTTGGACGAAATGAATGAGGAATTGGTAGCGTAAGGAGAGACAAAAATGGGTTTGTATGAGGGCATCAAAGATGTTGCCAAAGTTGTACAGCAAGCAGATAACATAGAACTGTATCGGCAACTATTGGATTTAAGTGCTCAAGCGCTAGATTTGCAAGCTGAAAACGGTCAATTGAAGGAAGAACTTCATGAACTGAAAAAGAAACAAGATTTGGAAGATAAAATTATTCGACACGGTGCACTGTTTTTGCAATTGAAAGACCAACCGGAAGAATTCATGTACTGTACACATTGTTGGGACAGTGAAAAGAACATCATACAACTCCGATGTGATAGTGATGGTGAATTTTACTGCCCGCACTGTCATATATCCGGAATTTATGATGAAAATAAATATAACCAGTATCAACAGGCAATGTTAAAATCAATGGAACCAGTAACTTGGTAATATCTAGTGGTAAAAACAAATGAATTGGAAAAAAGAGCCTCTTGGAAAAATTTGCAAAACCACAAGTGGTGGTACACCTAGTCGTAAGAATCAATCATATTATCAGAATGGAACTATTCCATGGGTGAAATCAAGAGAACTCGAAAATAATATCATTACAACATCGGAGGAATTTATCACAGAAGAGGGGCTATTGAATTCAAGTGCAAAAATTTTTCCAGCAGGAACACTTTTAATCGCACTTTATGGGGCTACTATTGGAAAACTAGCTTTTTTAGGGATTGATGCAGCTACAAATCAAGCGGTATGTGGTATTTTTCAAAATGAAAACGTATCATTAAAGTATTTATATTATTACCTTCTTTTTCAGCGTCCCAATTTGATTAAGCAAGGCGTTGGTGGAGCACAACCCAACATTAGTCAAACAATTCTAAAAAAATTAGAAATTTCATACCCGGATTCGATAGCAGAACAGCAGCGTATTGTCGCTCGCATTGAAGAGCTTTTTTCTGAACTTGACAAGGCTGTTGGTACACTTAAAACTATAAAAGAGCAGTTAGATGTATATCGACAAGCCGTCTTAGTTGATATATTTAGTCAAGAACACCCTCTGCGACAGTTAAAAGAAATTTCAGTAGCATTGAGTGGTTTTGCGTTTAAGAGTAAAAACTATACTCCTGATGGAAAGTATACCGTTATAAAAATCGGAAACGTGAAGGACGGCTATTTGGATTTTTCCAGAGATAAAACAAGAACCAATGAAGTGACGGATAGAATACTGCAAAAATACTTGCTCAAACAAGGCGATTGTTTAATAACGCTGACCGGAACAAGGGGAAAAAGAGACTATGGATTTGTATCAATGATAGAGCGTCAAACCGATTATCTTTTGAATCAACGAGTTGCTGCATTGCGTTTTGACACAATGATTGCCTTGCCAGAATTTTTTAGATACTATCTTTCTTCGTTAAATTATCGCAATCAATTCTTCAAATATGAAACTGGAAATGTTGGACAAGGCAATGTCGGAATTAAGGCACTTTGTGAACCGGCTGTTCCTTGTCCGCCATTAGACACTCAAAAGAAAATTGTAGACCAAATATCGGACAGGCTTTCAGTTTGCGATAGCATTGAAAAAACAGTTGATACCGCGCTTGCACAGGCGGATGCAATGCGACAGAGTATTTTGAAACAGGCGTTTGAAGAAGGGATTGTTTAATGATGAGAACTCCTAAAATTCTTGGATTGAATACAAATTTTGAATTCCTACACTATCCAAACTTTTATGAAAGCATGTTTTCGTCTACAGTTTCGCTCTTGGATTATGATGCTGTCATAATTGATAGTTCAAATCTTGTGGATCAGTATACAAATCGAAAAAAATACAAAAACAAGTACTTAGTCACGGAACCGGATGCCAGTCAAATGGAAGAAGACTTTGAACACATTCGGAAGCAAATCGACGAACTGTTGAGAAGCGGTCGTAATGTTTTTATCGTTGTTGGACATAATGATAATTGCTATTGTCAATACGAGAAAAGTTTACTTGACTTTTCAGATGACCCTTTGGAATTTGAAACATATTCATTTTTGCCTATAGAATTAACTTTGGAGCATCTAAAAGGAAAAGAAATTTCATTTTGTGGCAGTACGCCATTTAACACTTTCTTTGAGGCCAACAAAGATATCCTTGAATATAATGCGGCTTTTGAAATTCAAAAAGAGATTGCTCTTGCAAAGATTCGCCGTAGCGATAAAGTGATTTCCTTCGCTAGAAAATACAATAAGGGATTGCTCGTTTTTTTGCCCTCGCTTGACTCCGAGCTGCCTGAAGGAACCCCCAGATGGCAGAACGCTTCAAAGCAATTCTTGAAAAGCATTTTCGAGCTTGATAATCAGTTGTTTTCGGAAAAAGAGGTTGGGCACTTGCCTGAATGGACTGATAATTTTCATATTTTGAATGAGTCAGACGTGATTGAGGAGACTAAGCAGGTAGAACGTCAAATTGAAGAACTGGAGAAAAAACTTTCTGAAAAACAAGAAAATCTCGAACAAATTGTAAATTATAAGAGATTGCTGACCGAAACGGGAACGCCACTTGAAAATATTGTCAAACAGGTTCTTTGTGAGCTGGGCTTTGAGCTTTGCCCTGTTCAGGAAAAACGCACTGATATCATCGCGACGTATGGCGCCACCGATATTGTAGTCGAAATCAAAGGTGTCAGCAAAAGTGCCGCCGAAAAGCACGCCGCACAACTTGAAAAGTGGGCAGCAGAGTTTTTGGAAAAGCACGACCATCAAGCAAAGGCACTTTTAATTGTGAATGGATATAATACAATGCCACTGGATAAGCGCACAGAGGAAGTTTTCCCGGAGCAGATGCTGAAATATTGCAAGAGCCGGGAGCAGGCCTTGATTACCACTACCCAGCTTTTGTGCCTGTTCATTGAGGTAAAGAAAAATCCTGACTGTAAAGAAGAACGCATTCAGGAATTGTTATCTACCATTGGCAGATATTCACGTTATGTGGATTACGCAGAGTTTATCACAAAATAACAGGAGTTTTCATGTCAGAACAATCTTCTAATATCGTCTCCAAAGTATGGGGACTTTGCAATCCGCTACGGGATGACGGCGTATCCTACGGCGATTATCTTGAACAGCTTACCTACCTGATTTTCCTGAAAATGTCCGATGAATACTCCCGCCCTCCGTATAAGCGGGAAACCGGTATCCCGAAAGGTTACACTTGGTCAGATATGAACACGCTCAAGGGCGCAGAGCTGGAAAATCAGTACCGCGCTATACTGGAGCGACTGAGCGATGAAGGCGGCATTTTAGGGCAGATCTTCAAAGGGGCCGTCAACAAAATCAGCAATGTTTCCATCCTGTACCGCGTGGTGCAGATGATCGACAAGGAAAACTGGGTGTCCATGTCCTCCGATGTGAAGGGCGAGATCTACGAAGGTTTGCTGCAAAAGAACGCAGAGGACGTAAAAAGTGGCGCAGGGCAGTATTTTACACCCCGCCCGCTCATCAAAGCAATGGTGGCCTGTCTGCGCCCGGAACCGAAAAAGACGATTGCTGACCCCTGCTGTGGAAGCGGCGGCTTTTTCCTTGCTGCACAGGCGTTCTTGGCTGACCCAAAGAACTATGCACTCGACCGTACCGAGAAAGAATTCCTGAAAAACGAAACGTTCTATGGAACGGAACTTGTGGTTGCAACCTTCAAACTCTGCCTGATGAATCTGTATCTGCACAATATCGGTGACCTGTACGGCAAAGTCCCCGTCATGCGCGGGGATGCGCTGTTGTCTGACCCGGGTTATCGTGTGGACTATGTACTGACGAACCCGCCGTTCGGTAAAAAATCCTCCATCACCTTCACCAATGAAGAAGAGGAGCAGGAAGAAGAGGATCTGGTCTACAACCGGCAAGATTTCTGGACGACCAGCTCAAATAAGCAGCTCAACTTTATCCAGCATATCAATACGATTCTGAAGCCGACCGGAAAGGCGGCCGTTGTTGTACCGGATAACGTTCTGTTTGAGGGTGGTGCAGGCGAGATCATCCGTAAAAAGCTATTGGACACCACGGACTTGCACACCATTCTCCGCCTGCCAACTGGCATTTTTTACAAGCCGGGTGTAAAGGCAAATGTGATTTTCTTCGATAAGCGTCCCGCCAGCCCAGAGCGTCAGACAAAGGAAGTCTGGATCTACGATTTTCGCACAAATGTTCACTTTACGCTTCGTCAGCATCCCATGACGGATGCTGACTTGCAGGATTTCATTCAATGCTATCATCCGGAAAACCGCCACGAACGTATAGCAACATGGTCACCGAAAAATCCAGAAGGCCGCTGGCGCAGATTCACGGTAGATGAAATTCTGGAACGAGATAAAACCAGCCTGGATATTTTCTGGCTGAAGGACAAGTCGCTTGCCGATTTGGACAATCTCCCTGCGCCGGACGAACTTGCCGCGGATATTATTGAAAATTTGCAGAGTGCTCTGGAAAGTTTTCAGGAATTGATGGGGCAACTGAAAAAGAACGATTGAAAAGTATTTTGCAGTATGTTCTGTTTTCCCGGCACAGAGTCCGCAAGCGTATCTATCAGCACGTATTTATGACGTTGATTGTCCCATGTGGGTTCTGGAAGAACGGATTGGATTTGGCGAATTTTTGCGTATGTACCGTTTTTATGCAGAACGAAATCCGCAGTTTGCGCCACTGTTACCCCAAAGAGTTTTGAATCCGGTCAAAAGTTTGCGCAATGCTTGCGCGCATAATAACTGTTTGCTCAATGCGCTGTCCCGCACGAGCACAACAAGGCCATCACCTGAGATCTCGGCCTTTATTGCATCACTCGACAATATCTCAGCTGGTGAACGCCGCAGCAAATTGACAAGCCGTCCGATGTTTGAAATTGTCTGCTTGCTATATGCTTATAACAAAATTGTTAGCCCTTCCGTCAAAAAACGTCGGATAAAGCAACTCACTGAATTCGTAAACGGTCGAATGCAAAGGCATATAGATTATTTTGAAGGTCCAGAAGGAAACAAATTGATAGCAACTTCTTTTGAATTTCTGAAAAAAGTTGTTGACAAGTTGAATTAGTTCACATATAATATCATTGATATTAAAAAGAGTAATCTTTTGTGCGAGTGCCGTCACTGACGTCGCTCGCATTTTCTTTTGTTTAAGACGCTGTGTGGAGTTCCGATACCGCCCCGCAACACACCCGATCTATTTTGCCGCCGATTCACCCGACAAAATCCATCGCTGCGCTGCGTGGGCGGTATTTTTCTTTTTCACAAATAAAACCTTATGCAGTTGTTCAATCTTCCAAAATCTGTTTTTAGTTGTTGACTGTACAACTTCAAAGTGTTATTCTTGTGCTTGAAAGAAGTAGGACGTAGTGTCCGCACTGCGCCCGGCTTTCTTCATACTGTACCTTGAATCCTTCATAAGCCGTCTGAACGTGATACTGTGCCATGACCTCACACTTTCTGTGGGCGAGCCGGACAACGCCGCTGCACAAACAGGGGCAGGAACTTCGTTCAGGTCAAACGGCGACCCCATTACATGAGCAGAATCACCTCTACTTATTTTTTGCGTCTTAACAATTTGGAAACATTTGTTGAAAATGCGTTTTGAGCGCAGCGGTAGAGGGCAAGAACCGTCCCGTGGCCACAAATTTTCAATTCTTGAAAATTTCCTGTCCATCCGGGACTTCACTTCTCAAACTCTTGCGAGTTTTCCAAGTGATCTTGTTGGGGTAGCGCTTGTCGGGGCAACGCCCCTCCATCTGCTGTCGCAGACCGCGCTGCCGCTTAAAAGCCCCACTGGGGCTTTCATTGCTGCGCTGCGCAAACGCGGTCCAACCCCAAACCC
>OJIU01000430.1_pt1 | contig 13532 bp, 9 predicted proteins | sample 1595961 | NCBI WGS metagenome assembly OJIU01 (sample SAMEA4350144, study PRJEB24818) | metagenome | biome: human; feature: gut; material: faeces | place: Denmark | collected 2013-09
GATTCACCGGTTGCCACCAGGCAGCAGGCCATCTGAATTTTCAACGATGCCGGGACCGGCTCACTGCCAGCCAGACAACGCTCAATCCAGCGCGCGGTGGTTTCCGGATCTTTTGCCACCGGCAGCGGTACTGGCTCGTCAGGCATCTCGCTCTGTCGGTCCTGTAACACTCGCACACCGGATGAATCTATCAGGCTTATCTGCGGGCAGCGCTGCGGGTTGGCATACACTTCGCCCTCGGTACCATGCATCAACAGGCCGCGCCCACCAATATCGCCGAAGAACTTCGCCACACGCGAGACGTATTCCGGGTGGGACACGCTGGAAAGACGCAGCGCCGCATCTTCAGCAAACGGCGTGGCTAATTTAGCCAGCGTGTGCGCACTGTTACGCACGCCCATTCGCCAGCGCATCGCCAGCTGTTTCTCCAGCGGAGGACACAGCGCGCTCACCGGGATAAACACCGGCTCATGACCATCCAGCTTTGCCTGCGCCTGCCCGGCATGCAGCGTCGGCGCAATTCCCATCAGCTCGAAAATGGTTTCTGTCAGCACGCGGGTTGGATCCTCGCTGACGCCATGTACCACCACCGGAAAGCCGAGCTTATGCAGTAAAATCGCCAGCAGCGGAGTCAAATTCGCCTGCTTGCGCGCGCCATTATAACTGGGAATGACAATCGGCATGGGTTTCGCTACCGGCGGAGTCAGGCGAATGGTGTGGTTTTGCATCGCTTCGTAAAAGCCCAGCATCTCCGCTTCGCCTTCGCCTTTAATACGTAGCGCAATCAGTACCCCGCCCATTTCAAGGTCAGGTACGTCGCCGTTCATCATATGGGTATACAATCCGCGAGCAGTATCCTTATCCAGGTCACGCGCGTGATTTTTTCCTCGCCCAATCTCTTTAATGATTTTGCGGTAATCCATCGTTAACTCCTTGCCTGTTGCTCGCGTCGTTAACGCCGACGGCGGCGTGTGGGTTTCGCTTTTTCTTTTGGTTTTACTATAACGTCTGGCACAGCAGGTTGCTCTATAGGAAATATGGGTAACGCATTCAGTAAACGCTTGCCATAGTTTTTGGTCAATAAACGCTTATCATAAATAACCACTTCTCCCCAGCAACTATGGCTACGGATGAGTCGCCCTACCTGCTGGATCAAATTGAACGACGCCGCGGGCAGGCTCTGCACCTCGAAGGGGTAGCGGTTCAGGCTTTTCAACCACTCGCCCTCGGTGATCACCACCGGGCTGTCGATAGGCGGAAAAGCAATTTTGTGAATATGCACCTGAGTCAGCAGGTCGCCTTTCAAGTCCAGACCTTCGGCAAAAGATTGCAGCCCAACCAGCACGCTACGCTCGCCGTTGGTCACCCGCTTGCGGTGCAGCTCCACCAGACGATAGCGCGGCTGGTCGCCTTGAACCAGCAACAGTAGGCGCAGATCGGTAACGTGCTCCAGAAAACGCTGCATCGCCCGGCCGCTGGCAAAGAGTACCAACATCCCCTGATGCTTCTTGCTTTCCAGCTGTTCGCGGAAATAGGCGGCCATTTCCGCGATATGCTGCTCTTCGTTTTCAATTAGCGGTTCGTAGCGCATCTGCGGAATGACGATTCTGCCCTGTTCAACGTGATTAAACGGTGAATCCAGCGCAACAAACCGGTCCCCTGCTTTTTCCTTCAGGCCGCTCATTTCCTGCAGACGCGAGAAGCTGTTGAGCGAGCGTAGCGTGGCGGAAGTGACAATAATATGCGGGACGCTACGCCACAGCAGTCGTTCGAGCTGATCGCTCACGCGGATCCCCACGCAGTGAAACCAGACGTGGATCTGCCCGTCACGCACCTCGCGCGTCGCCCATTTACTCACCGGCGCGCCCGATGATTGCGCGAGCGATGCCAGCCGCCACAATTTGCTTTGTGCCTCAAACATGCCCAGCGCCCGATTCATCTGCAAAATAACCCGATGCAGACGCACAATATCGTGAGTGCCGGTTTTTTCGCTGAGATCGTTGAGGAACAGTTCCGCCAGACCGCGCAGCATTTCCGTTAGTTTTGCCAGACGCTGACAAATCTCCATCACTTCCGCAGGTAGCTCCCCCATCGCGAAGCGGTGTTCCGCTTCCTGGGTAGCCGGCATGTACAGATTAAGAATGTTATTGAGCGAGGAAATCAGCTCATACAGTTCCTCACAGTGACCATTCAGACGCTCGGCATTCGCCAACGGAGGCGTGGTTTTTGGCCGAAACTGCTCCAGGCAGGTAGCCACTAATTTGCAAAACAGATCCAACTGCAGTCGATACCAGGGGGCGCTGATTTCTGCGCTCATCTCCAGCGCATCGCGCGCGACGTCGGGCAAATGGTGGCCTTCATCAAGCACCAATAGCAGGTTTTTCGGCTCCGGCAAAACGGCTTCGCTTTCCATGGCCGCCATCACCAGCGCGTGGTTGGCAACCACCACTTCGGCTTCCTGAATCTCCCTGCGGGCAACAAAAAAAGGGCATTCACGATAGTAGTGACAGTTACGATTCAGACAGCTGGCTTTATCAGTGCTCAGACGCTGCCAGAGTCCGTCGTCGATAGCGATATCGGTGTGATCGCGCAGCCCGTCCCACTTGTAGCTGTCGAGATCGCCTTTTAGCCTGGCGCAGCGCTTTTGTTCTTCCTGGTTATTGGGCGTCAGGTCGTCGTCGAGAAAGGCCAGTAGATCCTGCTGATTGGGTTCGGTACTGGCCAGCGCCGCTAAGTTACGCGGACAGACATAGCGTCCGCGACCAAACGCGGCGGTAAAACGCAGGTCAGGGATAATTTTGCGTAGCAGCGGTAAATCTTTGCTGTAGATCTGATCCTGCAAAGCGACGTTGGCGGTACTGACCACCAGCGTTTTTTGTTCTTCACGCGCTATGGCAATACCGGGAATCAGATAAGACAGAGTTTTCCCCACCCCGGTCGGCGCTTCAATCGCCAGATGTCGCCCTTCTTCCCCGGAGAGTGTTTTCGCAACGTCAGCAATCATCTGCCGCTGCGGCGCACGGGGGATAAAGTCGGGGATCTGTTCCTGAAGCGCCTTATACCAGGCGGCGATTTGCGCTTTTAACGCAGCCGTTAGTGCCATGAGAAAACCTGAAGTACTGTATAAACAGCCACTATTGTGGCACATTTCAGTCGTTGAATGTACCTTTTTCCCCCATTCTGGAAAGCGCTTCGCAGCTTTGACTTAAATTGCCGGATGGCGGCTTACATGCTATCCGGCCTACAGCCTGGTTCATTGCAGGCCGAATAAATGTGTCGATTAATAGTACCCCAGCAGCTTCCACCACAGCATGCCCACGGCAAAAATGATGATCACATTTGCCGTCACCACGCAGAGGTTAATCTTGTAAAAGCGCGGTCGTTCAAAATAGCCCTGGGCAAAATAAATAGGGCCAGGTCCGCCGCCATACTCGGTATTCCCCCACATCAGGTTACTAAAGATACCGAAGCAAATAGCGACCATCATCGGCGGCGCACCTGCAGCGATCGCCGTGGCCGCGAAAGGGGCATACAGCGCAGCCACGTGCCCGGTAGCCGTAGCAAAGAGATAATGGACGTAAATGTAAAGGATCCCCAGGACAATAAAGGACTCGATCGCGCCAAACCCTTGAATACCGCTGCCTAGCTTTACGGTCATCCATTTAATAAAGCCCAGATCGGCAAGTCCGGTCGCCAGACTAATTATGACGCTAAACCAGATTACCGTATCCCATGCCGCATGGTCATTAAGCAGGCTTTTCCAGCTAACGGCACCCGAGGCGAACAGATAAGCAGCCAGCCCCAGTCCGACAGATGTGGCAGACAATCCTGTAATCAAGCTAGTGCCCCAGCCAACCAGCGCCAGCACAAACCCAAACGCAACCTTTTTCTCATTGCTGCTCATCGAACCGAGTTCACCGAGCGCCTGTTTACCCATCGCTTTTGCCTCTGGCGTACGCTTAAGCTCGGGATCCAATAACTTGTAAACCAGAAGTGGCATCAGGCAGAAACAGACCATCGCAGGGACCACTGCGGAAATAAACCATCCGCCCCAGGTTATCTCTATACCCAATGACGATTTAGCCAGACTGGCTACCAGCGGATTCGCCGCCATCCCGGTGAGGAAAATCGCCCCGGTAATCGGCGTAAACTGGAAGCACACCATGGTTAAGAAATCGCCAATGCGCTTGCCAGTAACCCCTGGTGCGGAACCCAATACATCATTGATTGAACGAGTGATGGGAAAAATAATGCCCCCGGACCGCGCGGTTACTGACGGCATTGCCGGGGCCATAATCAGATCGGAAACCCCCAGTGAGTAAGCGATACCCAGGCTGCTACCGCCAAAGAGCGATAACATTTTATACGCGATACGTTTCCCCAGTCCTGACGTTACAAACCCCAGAGACAAGACGTAGGCACAGAAAATGAGCCATACCGTACCGGACGCAAACCCTGACAGCGCCTTTGCCTCTGGTAATGTTTTGGTGAAAATAACCACACAAAGTGCAACCAACATCACCGCCCCCGAAGGGAGCGGCTGAGTAAGAATGGCGGCAATGGTCGCGGCAAATATCGCGAACATATGCCAGGCCTGAGGCGTCAGACCATCAGGTACGGGATAAAACCAAACGATCGCGCCTATCGCCAGCGGTATCAGGAACGACAGAATGGATTTTCCCGTGACAGAATTTGTTGACATAAAAATATCCTTATTCCGTTAGCCCGAGAACGTTCATTTCCGCGACATATATCTTGCTAATACCTGATCCACCATCGCCGGTGCCATTCCAAGGTAATTTGCCGGGTCGGTCAGTTTTTCAATCAACTGTGGGTCCAGTCGTTCAGAGACAGAGGGCATCGCATTCAGCACATCAGCCAATCGCCCACCCTGTTCGTTGACGATACGGCAGGCGTCGTACACCACGTCATGTGCATCCTGACGACCGATGTACGGGGCCAATCCCATCATGACTGCCTCAGCTACAATCAATCCGTTGGTCATACCGAGGTTACGTTTCATCGCCGCTTCATCGACCACCAGCCCCGCCAGCATAAAATTGGCCTGATGCAACGCCCCCGCGCTGAGAACGAAACTTTCCGGGATAGCAATCCATTCGGCATGCCACGGCCCGGTTGCACGCTCCAGATCTTGTACCATCGCATCAAGCATCAACCCTGCCTGTTGGCGAACACCTTTGGCACAGGCCAGCATCAGCTCGCTGGAAATAGGGTTGCGTTTCTGCGGCATGGTACTGCTGGCGCCACGCCCTTTAACAAACGGCTCATACAGCTCACCAAACTCGTTAGCTGCCAGCAGCATTACGTCGTAGGCAATCTTGCCCAGCGACCCGGTAATCACCGCTAACAGGTTCACCGCTTCGGCAAAACCATCACGCGCGACGTGCCAGGTGGAGGTTGGAACATTCAGACCAAGCTCTTCCATCATCGCTTTTTGTACCGCCAGCCCTTTATCCCCCAGCGATGCCAGCGTACCGGCCGCCCCCGCAAATTCGCCAACCAATACACGAGGACGCGCCTGGGTAAGACGTTCCGCGTGGCGTTCAAACATATCCAGCCAGATGGCCGCTTTGTAACCGAATGTCACCGGCAAAGCCTGTTGTAAATGGGTTCTCCCGGCCATCGGCGTATCACGGTAGCGGCGTGAAAGATCGGCCAGCGTGGCGCGGAGTTTGTCCATATCGGATTCAATGAGCGCAAAAGCATCACGAATTTGCAGGACCACTGCGGTGTCCATAATGTCCTGAGTGGTTGCCCCCCAGTGCACATAACCGCCGGACTCGCCAGCCTGTTTAGAAATCTGGTGGACCAGCGGTAGGATCGGATAACCCACAATTTCGGTTTCATGGCGCAATAAATCAAAATCGAGCGTGTCGGCATTACATTTTTCAGCAATTTCCACCGCAGCAGCCTCGGGTATCACACCGCAGCGTGCCTGGGCTTTGGCTAATGCCACTTCCACTTCCACGTATTTGCGTACCAGCTCGCGATCGTCAAACACCGCGCGCATCGCCGGTGTACCGAAAGAATCCCTGAACAGAACAGAATCAAGTACATTCGAAGCCATAAATCCCCCTGGAAAATCTGATAATGATAAGATGCGTGTTTACGGCAGTTTGTTGAATGCCCAAACGCCGCCATAATGTCCAGACATAACAAAATGTCCGTACATTTAAATGTGCGGACATTTATAGTATTCGTAAGAAATGTAGGGAATAGTCCGTACAAATTTTCGTGATAAAGATCACTAATATTTTGATGAAACTGCGATGAAAGAATCTCTGTACAAGCGAATAGCACGTGAACTGGCGCAGCAAATTGCGGTGGGAACCTTCGCCCCCGGCTCGCTGTTTCCTACGGAAATGGAACTGTGCGAAACATGGCAGGTCAGCCGCCACACCATGCGTGAGGCGTTAAGGGAATTAACAGAGCAAGGTCTGATTTCACGGCGTAAAGGTGCGGGTACTCGCGTTTGCGAACCTAAGGCGAACGGCGTCAATCACCCGCTATCGCATCTTGAGGATCTGTTGCTGCTGGCCAAAAACAATCTGCGCGTCATCAAGAAAATCGATGAGATTGTGGCGGACATAGAGTTGTCCCAGATGATTGGCTGCCCGCCAGGTTCTCGATGGCTGCACATTGCCAGCACTCGCGAAGATGCGCACAACCCCGACGCGCCAATCTGCTGGACGGACAGCTATGCCAGCACGGATTACGCCAAGTTGCGCACGTACATCCGTGACGATCCACACTCATTAATCAGCGATTTGATCGAAACGCATTACGGTATCAAAAGTCATGAGGTGCATCAGACCATTACGGCTGTCGGAGTGCCCAAAAAGGTGGCAAAGATTCTCAATGTAGCGCCTGATTCGCCAGCGATGAGAATTGTGCGTCGTTATCTGGACAGGGACGGGAAAGTATTTGAGACGACGATTTCGATTCACCCGGCAGGACGATATACCTGCTCGATCGTGCTGAAATCGCAAAGTTCGGGGGAGTGATTGACCTATCCGGCCTACACAGTGTGTAGACCGGATAGCGTGTTTATACAGCCATACAGTAAGGGAATTACTGCGCTGTAGACGGTTTGCGCGGACGGCGCGGTGGACGAGGCTTGTCGCCTGCCGGTTTGCCTTCACCGCTACGCGGTTTCGCTTTTGGCGCACCGCCATCCTGACGACGCGGCTGTTGGCCACGCCCTGCTCCACCCTGACCACGGCCGCCGCCGCCACGCTGCTGGCGACCATTCTGGATCGGCTCAGCTTTAATGGAGGGATCTGGCTCATAGCCTGGCGTTGCAATACGCGGGATCTCTTTTTTCAGCAGCTTCTCGATGTCACGCAACAACTTGTGTTCATCGACGCACACCAGAGACAACGCTTCGCCAGTAGCGGCCGCACGACCGGTACGACCAATACGGTGCACGTAATCTTCCGGGACGTTTGGCAACTCGTAGTTCACCACATGCGGCAATTCTTCAATGTCCAGGCCGCGCGCGGCAATGTCGGTCGCCACCAGCACGCGAATATCACCGGATTTAAAATCAGCCAGCGCACGCGTACGCGCTCCCTGAGATTTGTTACCGTGGATCGCCGCGCTGCGGATACCGTCTTTATTCAGCTGTTCCGCCAGATGGTTCGCACCGTGTTTGGTACGGGTAAACACCAGCACCTGCTGCCAGTTGCCCTGACCTATCATCTGCGACAACAGTTCGCGTTTACGCTTCTTATCTACGAAATGAACGTGCTGAGTCACCTGCTCGGACGCGGTATTACGACGCGCCACTTCGATTTCCAGCGGATTGTGCAGCAGCTTTTCGGCCAGCGACTTGATATCGTCAGAGAACGTGGCTGAGAACAGCAGGTTCTGACGTTTTGCCGGCAATTTCGCCAGAACGCGACGAATGTCGTGAATAAAGCCCATATCCAGCATGCGGTCAGCTTCATCCAGCACCAGAATTTCAACCTGATCCAGTTTCACCGCATTCTGGTGCTCCAGATCGAGCAAACGACCCGGAGTGGCAATCAGCACATCCACGCCGCCACGCAGCTTCATCATCTGCGGGTTAATACTGACGCCGCCGAAAACCACCAGCGAGCGAATATTCAGATACTTACTGTAATCACGGACATTTTCGCCAATCTGGGCTGCCAGTTCGCGGGTTGGCGTAAGGATCAGCGCACGAACCGGACGACGGCTTTTACCATGCGGCTGATGAGTAATCAGGTGCTGCAACAGCGGCAGGGTAAAACCTGCCGTTTTCCCCGTGCCGGTCTGGGCGCTGGCCATCAGATCGCGGCCTTCCAGCACGGCAGGGATCGCCTGCTGCTGAATAGGGGTAGGTTCACGGTAACCCTGCTCGGCAACGGCACGTAAAATATCAGGGTTTAAACCAAGGGAATCAAAAGACATAACAACTCCGAACCACCCTGACCGTTACCGGTGTCGTTTTCAGGGAGATACATATAATAGAGATGACAAAAACCACAATGTCATGAAGGGGCGGAGTGTAGCAGTTTTTGTGATGTGCCGCATAAATTATCCCTGTGCAGGAAAATAACGGTCTGGACTGGACAAGGTTGCACATCAGTCATAATCTTAATCAATCGATTGATTAATATTAGAGTTGTGCCATGAATACACCCACCATGACAACCAAAGGTGAACAGGCGAAAAATCAGCTCATTGCCGCCGCGCTGGCGCAGTTTGGCGAGTATGGTCTACATGCCACCACGCGCGATATCGCCGCGCAGGCCGGGCAAAATATTGCGGCCATCACCTACTATTTTGGCTCAAAAGAGGATTTATATCTCGCCTGCGCCCAGTGGATTGCAGATTTTATCGGCTCACAGTTTCGCCCGCACGCTGAAGAAGCCGAGCGTCTGTTTGCGCAGCCGGAGCCTGATCGCGGCGCGATGCGCGAACTGATCCTGCGCGCCTGCAAAAATATGATCATGCTGTTAACTCAGGACGACACCGTTAACCTGAGCAAATTTATCTCGCGTGAACAGCTTTCCCCCACCGCAGCTTATCAACTGGTGCACGACCAGGTTATCAATCCGCTGCATACACACCTGACACGCCTGATTGCCGCCTATACCGGCGGCGATGCCAACGATACCCAAATGATTCTGCACACCCACGCCATACTCGGCGAAGTGCTGGCTTTTCGTCTGGGGAAAGAAACCATTCTGTTGCGTACGGGCTGGTCACAATTTGATGAGGATAAAACCGCGCTGATTGACCAAACGATCACCTGTCACATCGATCTTATTCTGCAAGGTTTAACGCAAAGGAGTCTGGAGTCATGAAAAAACCTGTCGTTCTCGGGCTGGTCATCGCGGCCCTCGTTGCCGTGATTGCCGGTGGAACGTGGTGGTATCAAAGCCGGCAAGATAACGGCCTGACGCTGTACGGCAATGTCGACATCCGTAGCGTCAACCTGAGTTTTCGCGTCGGCGGCAGGCTGGCCTCGCTGGCTGTTGACGAAGGCGATGCGATTACCGCCGGTCAGGTGCTGGGCGAACTGGATCGCGCGCCGTATGAAAACGCATTAATGCAGGCAAAAGCCAACGTTGCCGCTGCGCAGGCGCAATACGATCTGATGCTGGCAGGATATCGCGAAGAAGAGATCGCGCAAACCGCGGCGGCTGTCAAACAGGCGCAGGCGGCCTATGATTACGCGCAGAACTTTTACAATCGGCAGGTAGGATTGTGGAAAAGCCGCACCATTTCTGCCAACGATCTGGAAAACGCCCGTTCATCACGGGATCAGGCGCTGGCCTCACTGAAATCCGCGCAGGATAAGCTCACGCAATATCGCAGCGGTAATCGTGTACAGGACATCGAACAGGCAAAAGCCGCGCTCGAACAGGCCCAGGCCGAGCTGGCGCAGGCAGAGCTTAATTTGCATGACACCACGCTGACCTCGCCGTCAGATGGCACGCTTCTCACCCGTGCGGTTGAACCCGGCAGCATGCTGAACGAAGGGGGCACGGTACTGACGCTGTCGCTCACGCGTCCGGTATGGGTTCGCGCCTACGTTGACGAACGAAATCTGAGCCAGGCGCAGCCAGGACGAGAAATCCAGCTCTATACCGATGGTCGCCCGGACAAACCGTATCACGGTAAAATCGGCTTCGTATCCCCTACCGCCGAGTTTACGCCGAAAACGGTTGAGACCCCTGACCTGCGCACCGACCTGGTTTATCGACTGCGAATTGTCGTCACCGACGCGGACGATGCGCTACGCCAGGGAATGCCGGTAACAATTAAGTTTGGCGATGAGGCACGGCATGAATGACGCCGTCATTAAGCTTAAAGGGCTGACGAAAAACTTTGCCGGAATGGAAAAACCGGCCGTCGCCCCACTCGACTGCACCGTCCATGCGGGCTACGTGACCGGACTTGTCGGACCCGACGGCGCGGGCAAAACTACGCTGATGCGAATGCTGGCAGGGTTGTTAAAACCCGATGCCGGAAGTGCTGCGGTGATTGGTTTTGATCCCATCAGAGACGACAGCGCGCTGCATGCAGTGCTCGGCTATATGCCGCAGAAATTTGGTCTGTATGAAGATTTGACGGTCATGGAGAACCTCAATCTCTATGCTGATTTGCGCAGCGTCACCGGTGAAACGCGAGAAAAAACCTTTGCCCGGCTACTGGAATTCACCTCGCTGGGGCCGTTTACCGGACGACTGGCTGGCAAGCTTTCCGGTGGCATGAAACAGAAGCTCGGGCTTGCCTGTACGCTGGTCGGCGAACCCAAAGTATTGCTGCTGGATGAGCCAGGCGTCGGCGTCGACCCTATTTCCCGTCGCGAACTGTGGCAAATGGTCCACGAACTGGCCGGGGACGGCATGCTGATCCTCTGGAGTACATCCTATCTGGATGAGGCTGAACAGTGTCGTGATGTGCTGCTGATGAACGAAGGGGAATTATTATACCAGGGCGATCCCACTCAGCTTACGCAAACCATGGCGGGTCGCAGCTTCCTGATGAGCAGTCCGCAGGAAAACAACCGCCGGCTGCTGCAACGCGCATTAAAACTGCCGCAGGTCAGCGATGGGATGATTCAGGGGAAATCAGTCCGTTTAATCCTGAAAAAAGAGGCTACAGCTCAGCAGATTCAACGCGCTGACGGCATGCCGGAGATAACCATCAACGAAACTGCGCCGCGCTTCGAAGATGCTTTTATCGATTTACTCGGTGGGGCCGGAACATCAGAGTCCCCGCTGGGGGCTATCCTGCATACCGTGGAAGGCACGCCTGGCGAAACGGTGATCGAGGCCAAAGCGCTGACCAAGAAATTTGGCGATTTTGCCGCTACCGACCTCGTAGACTTTGCCGTGCAGCGCGGCGAGATTTTTGGTCTGTTAGGACCCAACGGCGCCGGTAAGTCTACCACGTTTAAAATGATGTGCGGCCTGCTGGTCCCCACTTCCGGCAAAGCGCTGGTGCTGGATATGGATCTGAAAGTCAGCTCCGGCAAAGCGCGTCAGCATCTGGGCTATATGGCGCAGAAATTCTCCCTGTATGGCAACCTGACGGTTGAACAGAATCTGCGCTTTTTCTCCGGTGTCTACGGCCTGCGCGGTCGGGCGCAGAAAGAGAAAATTGACCGTATGAGCGAGGCATTCGGCCTGAAGAGCATCGCCTCCCACGCCACCGACGAATTGCCGCTGGGCTTTAAGCAGCGTCTGGCGCTGGCCTGCTCACTGATGCATGAACCCGACATTCTGTTCCTTGATGAACCCACTTCCGGGGTCGATCCCCTCACCCGCCGCGAGTTCTGGTTGCATATCAACAGCATGGTGGAAAAAGGCGTCACGGTGATGGTGACCACCCACTTTATGGATGAGGCGGAATACTGCGATCGCATCGGGTTGGTGTATCGCGGCAAACTGATTGCCAGCGGTACGCCGGACGACCTGAAAGCTCAGGCTGCCGACAGCGACACGCCGGATCCGACCATGGAGCAGGCGTTTATTACGCTAATCAATGACTGGGATAAGGAGCATACGCATGAGTAACTCCGCTCTCTCCTGGCGTCGCGTACGTGCGCTGTGCGTGAAAGAGACGCGCCAGATCGTTCGCGATCCCAGCAGTTGGCTGATTGCGGTGGTGATCCCGCTGCTGCTGCTGTTTATCTTCGGCTACGGGATCAACCTCGACTCCAGCAAGCTGCGGGTAGGGATTTTGCTCGAACAGCAAAGCGAAGAGGCGCTGGATTTTACCCATACTATGACCGGTTCGCCCTATATTGACGCCACCATCAGCGATAACCGTCAGGAACTGATTGAGAAAATGCAGGCCGGACGCATTCGCGGGCTGGTGGTGATCCCGGTGGATTTCGCCCAGCAGATGGCGCGGCCCAACGACGTGGCGCCGATCCAGGTGATTACCGACGGCAGTGAGCCGAATACCGCCAACTTTGTGCAGGGTTATGTCGAAGGCATCTGGCAAATCTGGCAGCAACAGCGGGCGGAAGATCGTGGAGAATCGTTCAAGCCATTGATCGATGTGCAGACCCGCTACTGGTTTAACCCGGCGGCCATCAGCCAGCACTTTATTATTCCTGGGGCAGTAACCATCATAATGACGGTCATTGGCGCCATCCTCACCTCATTAGTGGTGGCACGCGAATGGGAGCGCGGAACCATGGAAGCGCTGCTGTCTACCGAAGTCACCCGCGTCGAACTCCTACTGTGCAAACTGATCCCCTATTACTTTCTGGGCATGCTGGCGATGCTGCTGTGTATGCTGGTATCGGTGTTTATTCTTGGCGTGCCCTATCGTGGCTCGTTGCTGATCCTGTTTTTTATTACCAGCCTGTTTCTGCTCAGTACGCTCGGCATGGGGTTGCTTATTTCCACCATCACCCGCAACCAGTTTAACGCCGCGCAGGTCGCGCTGAATGCCGCCTTCCTGCCCTCGATTATGCTGTCGGGTTTTATCTTCCAAATAGACAGCATGCCCGCGATTATTCGGGCGGTGACCTACATTATTCCGGCTCGTTATTTCGTCAGCACCCTGCAAAGCCTGTTTCTGGCGGGAAATATTCCGGTAGTGCTGATTGTCAACGTGCTGTTTTTAATCGCTTCGGCAGTAATGTTTATCGGCCTGACGTGGCTTAAAACCAAACGTCGGCTGGATTAAGGGGACGGGCATGTTTCATCGATTATGGACATTAATTCGCAAAGAGCTGCAATCGCTGTTACGCGAACCGCAGACGCGAGCCATTCTGATTTTACCGGTGCTGATTCAGGTTATCCTGTTCCCGTTCGCGGCAACGCTGGAAGTCACCAACGCCACGATCGCTATCTATAACGAAGACAACGGTAAACATTCGGTTGAGCTTACCCAGCGCTTCGCCCGCGCCAGCGCTTTTACGCATGTTCTGCTGCTGAAAAGCCCGCAGGAGATTAAGCCTACCATCGATACGCAAAAAGCCCTGCTGCTGGTGCGCTTCCCGGCCAATTTTTCGCGCAACCTGGACACCTTCCAGC
>OJIU01000433.1_pt1 | contig 13447 bp, 10 predicted proteins | sample 1595961 | NCBI WGS metagenome assembly OJIU01 (sample SAMEA4350144, study PRJEB24818) | metagenome | biome: human; feature: gut; material: faeces | place: Denmark | collected 2013-09
GTATAGGGGACGGCCGGCAGGCGTTTCCCCCGCCCTTCGGCGTACTGCGTTGGGTGCAGAGACAGGAATGCTGCGCCGAAGCAGGCAGAGAAGGTTGGGGTTGGTTCGGTGACGCCACGTTCGGTACCGGCCAGTTTGGCGGTGAAACCAGACAGGAAGTGGTACTGGGTTTGGTCTGCCGTCAGGCGAGAAACCGGCGGCAGCACGCCAAACGCGTCGGCGGTCAGGAAGATAACTTTGGTCGCGTGACCCGCTTTCGACACCGGCTTAACGATATTTTCGATGTGATAAATCGGGTAGGACACACGGGTGTTTTCAGTTTTGGAACCGTCATCGAAATCGATGGAACCATCTTCGCGCACGGTGACGTTTTCCAGCAGCGCATCACGACGGATCGCGTTGTAGATTTCCGGCTCGGCGTCTTTAGACAGTTTGATGGTCTTCGCGTAGCAACCACCCTCGAAGTTAAACACGCCGTCGTCATCCCAGCCGTGTTCGTCATCGCCAATCAGGCGGCGTTTCGGGTCAGTGGACAGCGTGGTTTTACCGGTGCCGGACAGGCCAAAGAAGACCGCCACATCACCTTTTTCCCCGACGTTTGCCGAGCAGTGCATGGAGGCAATGCCCTTCAGCGGCAGCAGGTAGTTCATTACGGAGAACATACCTTTCTTCATTTCGCCGCCGTACCAGGTTCCGCCAATCAGTTGGATACGCTCAGTCAGGTTGAAAGCTACGAAGTTTTCGGAGTTCAGACCCTGCTCTTTCCACTGTGGGTTGGTACATTTAGCGCCGTTCATCACGATGAAATCAGGTTTGAAATCAACCAGCTCTTCCTCGCTTGGGCGGATGAACATGTTTTTGACAAAATGCGCCTGCCAGGCAACTTCGGTAATGAAGCGTACGGAAAGGCGGGTATCGGCGTTAGCGCCGCAGAAAGCATCAATGATAAACAGACGCTTGCCTGAAAGCTGCTGGGTGACTAATCCTTTCAGATGCTGCCAGGTTTCCTGGGAGAGCGGTTTGTTGTCGTTCTTACCTTTACCTTTGTCTGACCACCAGAGCGTGTCGCGCGTGGTGTCGTCACGGACAATGTACTTATCCTTTGGCGAACGTCCGGTAAAGATACCGGTATCAACTGCAACGGCGCCCAGGTTCGTTAACACGCCACGCTCATAACCTTGCAGGGAAGGATCAAGTTCCTCCTGGAAAAGTGTGTCGTAGTCTGGATTGTAAACGATATCCTGAACGTCATTGATACCATAAGCCTTGAGATCTTGCGGGGTTAAACTGGTGTTCACACGCATTTCACTGCTCCTTAGCCAATATGTATTACCTGGAATAGTAAGGTTTTTTAGGGATTGCTAACCGCGACAAGGCTCATAGATTTACGCATCCGGGAAAATCACGGGTAACCGAATGCGCTGCGACTCCTGTCACAAAGAGGCGGATATTATGGCAGGAAACCCTTTTTTGTTGTGGAAAATGTTCTTAAAACGTTAATAGAGAGTGTTTTTGGCGGGAATCTTGTGAGTGTAATCGCATTCACGTAAGAAAATAACGTAACTCATACATAAACAATATCGATTCACTTCCCGTGGCGGTGGTCTGAATTCGGTCCATCAATGCTCAAAATTGTGAAGTTGATGCGATTATGGGGCTTTCTCGTGATGCTGGATGACGACATGGATAGTGTTGAACGTTCACGAATCACTTACTGGAGCATGAGATCTATTGGTCTGCGGCAGACGGGGGCGAATGAGCAACTGGATTCAGCGTTCAGAGCGTGGCGTATATTGTCATTCACGGCGCACGGATAAAGATGCAGTATTACGCAGAGTAAGCGGAATTTAGCCCGGTAGAGCAAACTACCGGGCTAGTGATTTAATGTACCTGCGGGTCTGCCGGGGATGCATTGCTGCGGATCTCAGCAATGTCCATGGCGTTAAACAGATAGTGGCTACCGCAATAATCGCAGTGCATATCGATCTCGCCTTCTTCCGCCAGAATGCTGTCCACTTCTTCGTCCGGCAGCGTTTTCAGTGCACCAGCGCAGCGTTCGCGTGAACAGGTGCATTTGAACTCAACGTCCTGCGGATCGTAGAGGGTGACCTCTTCTTCGTGGTACAAGCGCCACAACACTTCGTTGGCCGGCAGCGTCAACAGCTCTTCGGTTTTAATGGTTTCGGTCAGGGCGGTCAGGTGATCGAAATCATCGGCCTGCGCGTTTTGCGCCGGCATTACCTGCAGCAGCATTCCGCCAGCAGCAGGTTTGCCATCGACGTCGCCAGTACGGATAAACAGGCGTGTCGGCAGCTGTTCAGAACGCATGAAGTAATCTTCCAGACAGGCGGCCAGCGTGTCACCTTCCAGACCGACCACGCCCTGATAGCGTTCGCCTTCTTCCGGGGTAATGGTGATCACCAGGTAACCGTTGCCTACCAGCGTTTTCAGATCCGCGCCTTCAGGAATATCACCCTGCATGCGGGCCACGCCGCGCATCTGCTGATTGTTGTTGCCGTTAATGACGGCCAGGCTCAGCGGACCATCACCCTGCAGCTGCACGGTGATATCACCGGCAAACTTCAGCGTGGCGGTGAGCAGGCTGGTGGCGACCAGCAGTTCAGCCAGCACGTTTTTGACCGGCTGCGGGTAAGTATGATTTTCGAGGATCTGTTGCAGAGTTTCCGAAACGGTCACCAGCTCGCCGCGCACGGCAAAGTTTTCAAACAGATAACGATGTAATTGGTCATGTTGCGGCATAATCATCTCTCTTGCAGGTGACAGTCACTCACTGTCGCCATGTTTAAATCGTAACAGGTCGCGGCGCTCTTTCTTGTCCGGTCGCCTGTCCGGGTGCGGCATGGTTAACGCGTTAAGTTTACGCGCCAGCGCCACTTTTTCGCGTTTTTCCACGCTTTCCGCGGTTTCTTCATACAGCGTAACGGCTTCCGTGGCCGGGCGACGCTGCTCGGTAATAGCCTTGATAATGACCGTTCGTTCGTCATTTCCCTGGCGCAGGGTGAGGGTGGCGTTCAGCTCAACAATTTTGCTCGGCTTGCTGCGCTGCCCGTTGTAATGCACCTTACCGCCTTCAACCATTTCGCGGGCTAGCGCACGCGTTTTGTAAAAGCGTGCCGCCCACAGCCATTTATCCAGCCTGACTTCAGTAGAGGGCTTTTCTTTCATGGCGTCTCCTTCACATCAGTGAGGGGATCAGTCGGCGGTAGTCATTCAATGACGGATGGCGTGCGTACTGTTTTTCCGCAATGCCAGAGTCGGGATTGGTTACGCCGAGGCAGTAACGAATACCATACAGGGCAGCGGCGTCGAGAATGGGTTCGCTGTCGTCAATAAATAGCGTCTTCTCTGCACTCATTCCCGTTTCTTCAGCCACAGCGTGCCATAACCGCTGATCCTCTTTGGGATAACCAAATGTGTGGGTGGAAAGTAATAAATCAAGGTGTGAGGCCAGACCGGTATGCTCAAGCTTCACCGCCAGATTATGCGGATGCGCGTTGGTGAGCAAAATACGGCGCTTGCCGCTGGCTTTTAAGGCATCAAGAAACGGTACGGTATCTTCACGCAAAACGGCGCGCGGTCCCTGTTCCGTAGTCATGGCGCAAATATCCAGATCCAGGCACTCGCTCCAGTAATCCAGGCAGTACCAGTTTAGCGTATGCTGCACGGCATGATACTGCTGACGAATATAGTCCTGGGCTTCCTGGGGAGAGATACCCTGCTTCGCGCCATAGGTTTCCGGCACCAGCTTTTGCCAGAAATAGTTATCGAATGCCAGGTCGAGCAGCGTGCCGTCCATATCTAACAACACGGTGTCGACATCCTGCCAGGCAATATTGATATGCATGGAAACTCCCCAGAAGAAAACATGATGCGCGACAGAGTAGCATATCCTGTCGCGCGAGCGTGTTATCGAATCAGGCTTTCCGGGTCGTCAATCAGCGTTGGATTCAGGCAGCTTTCGTAGTAGCTCTGAATTTCCGCGATGCGGGTGCGGTTACGCTGATAGCGTCTGAATGCCTGTATGCTGTTGTAGACAGCGCATCCGAGCATGGAGAACATCAGCAGCGTCGTGCCAAGGTAGCGCCATAATCCTGAACGATCCGGGATACGGTGCAGACCAATGTGCTGGGTGCCATTGGCGTCAGTCGAAATATTGGTGACGATCCCCTCCGCGCGAAACGGCGTCTGCATCAGCATCTGCGCCAGGCGCTGAAAGGCGTTCCACTGTTCCTGGGGAGGATAGTCATATAACGAGGTCGTCGGCCACGGCTGATCGACCAGATCGCTGCCTTCATCGCTGATAATCAGGAAACCGCCGGGAGCAGGGCTATTCAGCGCCTGGGCCGCTCGCGCAGTCTCGCGTGAAATAAATGGTGCCGTAGAGGTATTCACCAGATTATCTAACGACTCAGCGCTTACCGGACGCAGCAGCACGTTCACCCCATCCAGTTTGCCTGCGTTTGCTCGTTTCACCAGCGCGGTCCAGTCTTTACTGTTACCAAGGTTTACCAGCGCATTTTTTAAACGTACACATTCATCTTTGGCTGCGCACAGATCGGCCGTTTTCAGGACAATCTCGCCAAAATCGTCAAGTAACACCATGCCGGACTTTTGGATGGCCGAGCGTAACGATGCGCTGACGCGAGAGTTATCATCAGCTTTGGGATGCAGCTGGCGGTTCACGGCTTGCGTGAGCGCGGTAGCTTTATTTACCAGATCGGACTCAGGCAGCGGCAATGCGCGCGCGTCATTCCAGATAATTTGCGTGCAATCGAAAGGCATAAACGGCGTGGCAGGCTGCGCATTCCAGCTCCCCTGGGTATGAATGTTACACATACCCGTACCGCTCAGGTGCAGCGTGTCACCCACGCGAACGCCCGCGTTTTCGAGCTGTTTAACGCTGGTGGCTTCGATAGTTTGCGCGCCCTTCATCCAGGAAAGCGTTAGCTTTATCGGCATATCCAGAGGGATCCAAAACAGCAGCATCAGCAGTACCAGCAATGAGCCGCCCGCGATGACGGCGTTGCGCAGCCAGTGCTGTAACGGGAAGTTTTTCACTTCATCATGCAGGGATAAAAAACGCCCCTGGCGGACAACATGGCGATCGAGATAAATATCGATATCCGTTTGCTGGCCAAGATCCTGTGCGATGTAAGGCTGCCAGTGAGGGGGATAAATAAGATCAATAATGCCTAGCGAGATATTATTGATTTGCTCCTGATCGTTTTCGCCAAACAGTCCCCAGCGACGCGGCGTACCGCGCAGACAATGAATTTCCCGCAGGGCGGTTTTAGACGGCGGGGCGAACAGTCCCCACAGACCTGCCGCCAGTAGCAGCACCGCGCCACCAACGGCCCACGGAGCAAACGTATCCGGAATGATTAAGCAGAAAAAGAACAGCAGGAATGATGCGGCAATCAGCAGCGCTTCGCGCAATCCCGACGGGCGGCTGAGTGCGTATTCTTCATGGGTTTCCTGGCGAATATTCAGCAGTTCGATCTGCTCGCTTTCTTCACCGCGAATGGACGCCTGGGTAGAGGCGGTATGCTGTAGCGCATAGCCACGCGCTTCCTGCATATATTCCTGCAGCGTGTGGCCGTTCAGAGAGATAACCAGCGGTATCGTATTGGTGTGGATTAACTCAACGCTGTTTTCGTCATTGATGTATTGTTCCCAGAAAGGGGGAAGATGTACCTCAACGGAATCGAGATAGTAACGCCACTTGTTAGGATCGTCGGTAGTAATGCCGTAACGTGTAATCGCGTGCGTCAGTACGATGACGCTATTACTTTGGGCATTCAGCGTTAACGATACCGGCGCGGAGCTGGCGCCCGTGGGACTCGGCACCTGCTGAATTTGACTAAGGCTTTCGAGATAGTTTTCAACTGCACTGCGCTCTTCAGGCGTGAGTTTACGCTTTGAGGCGTCTGAGAAGACGTTGCTCAAGGGTAAATTTTTCCGTCTGGATTTCGTTCTGAGTAGCCATCCTGCAAGCAATGAGCAGGCCAGCAAAGCAGCTAAAAAAATCACAATGGTGCTCATGCTTTCCCCATCTTACTTAGTCTGTCAGGCGTGGCCAGTCGCACCCTGTTCAATATTCGTGATTCTGTGGTTGGCTATCGGCAAGTGTGGAGTCGAACTTGAGCATCTTTAAGTACAGCCCAGTAAATGCGAATCATAGCAAAATCACCAAAAATGGAATATCAGCAAATTCCTGGAGTTATTTCAACCTATTGACTTTTAATTTGAAATAGGGATTAACTTTTAGTACGTTACATAAATGTAAATAAACGGCAATTCACATTGCCGAAACCGTGCGGTATATCGCACAATAACCCCAGATTTCACAGCAAAGATCCTCACAATGAGCAAATCATTACAGAAACCCACGATTTTGAAAGTGGAAACCGTCGCCCAATCCCGGCTGTTTAAAGTCGAAAGCGTGGACCTTGAGTTCAGCAATGGCGTGCGCCGCGTTTATGAACGTATGCGTCCGTCCACGCGTGAAGCGGTAATGATTGTGCCGATTGTGGACGACCACCTGATCCTCATCCGCGAATACGCGGTTGGGACCGAATCTTACGAACTGGGTTTTTCCAAGGGATTAATCGATCCTGGCGAAAGCGTGTTTGAGGCGGCGAATCGGGAGTTAAAAGAAGAAGTGGGGTTTGGCGCAAAGGATCTGACTTTTTTAAAGAAACTCAGCATGGCGCCATCTTATTTCTCCAGCAAGATGAACATCGTGGTGGCAGAGGACTTATATCCTGAATCGCTGGAGGGTGATGAACCTGAGCCATTACCGCAGGTACGCTGGCCGCTGGCGCATCTGATGGACCTGCTGGAAGATCCTGATTTTCACGAAGCGCGTAATGTCAGTGCGCTGTTCCTCGTACGCGAATGGCTGAAAGGGCAGGGACGATTGTAGTTTATGTTGCCGGATGGCGGCTGATGCCTTATCCGGCCTACAACATCCAGCAATATCAAATGATTACGCCGAAAATGTAGGCCGGATAAGCGAAGCGCCATCCGGCAATCGATCAGAACAGTTCGTGCGTCTCACCATTATCGATAATGGTGGTCCCCACCTCATGCACCGCCTGTTGCGTCGGCTGTGTGCCTTCAATGAAGTACTCTGCGCGGCTGTTGCCGCCGTTTGCCAGTTGACCGGTGCTGCGATCGATGTTGACCGTCACGATACCCGGCGGCGGCGTCAGCGGCTGCTCAGGCACGCCTTCCAGCACGGACTTCATGTAGGCATCCCATGCAGGCTGCGCACTCTTCGCGCCGCCTTCGTAGCCGGAGATTTGGTCTTTGATCGCCCCGGAAGCAGTCGTGTGGCCAAGGTTGCGACGATGGTCATCAAAGCCGATCCATACTGACGTCACCACCCCTGGCCCGTAGCCGGAGAACCACGCATCTTTAGAGCTGTTGGTGGTCCCGGTTTTCCCACCGATATCGTGACGTTGTAAATCACGACCTGCGCGCCAACCGGTTCCCATCCAGCCTGGCTCACCAAAGATATTGGTGTTCAGTGCGCTTTTAATCAGGAAGGCCAGCGGCGTGTTGATCACGTGTGGGGCGTACTCCTGCGTTCCACTTTGTGCGACCAGCGCCTGGTTGGCCTGCTCAAGCTGCGGCATTGGCACGGCGGCATTTTGCTGTTCCTGCGAGACGGCGACATCTTCTACGTTACTGTTTTCCAGTACGTTAGATTTCTGGGTATCGCCGTAAATCACCGGAATATCGCATTCCGGACAGGCAATTTTCGGCTTCGCTTCGAAGATAACGCCGCCCATATCGCTTTCGATCTTACTGATGAAATACGGGTCGACCAGGAAACCGCCGTTAGACATCACCGCGTAACCGCGCGCCACCTGCAACGGCGTGAACGAGGCCGAACCCAGCGCCAGCGACTCGGTGTGCACAATGTTCTGTGCCGGGAAACCAAAACGTTGTAGATACTCTGCCGCGTAATCCACGCCCATGGCGCGCATGGCGCGTACCATCACCACGTTTTTCGACTGGCCCAGCCCCTGACGTAAGCGAATAGGACCAGCATACTGCGGCGGTGAGTTCTTCGGCTGCCAGTCGGAACCGGCACCGGCATCCCAGCGGGAGATCGGTACGTCGTTGAGCATACTCGCCAGCGTCAGACCTTTATCCATCGCAGCGGTATACAGGAAGGGTTTGATGTTGGAACCCACCTGGCGTAGCGCCTGGGTTGCACGGTTAAACTTGCTCTGGTTGAAGTCAAAACCACCGACCAGCGCCAGCACCGCGCCGTTTTGCGGATTGATGGACACCAGTGCGGAGTTGACGTCCGGCACTTGCGCCAGCCACCAGGCATCGCCAACCTGGCGTACCCAGATTTGCTGGCCGGTCTGTACTACGTCGGTCACTTTACGCGGCGTTGGGCCTTGCTGGGTATCCGAGCGGTAAGGACGCGCCCAGCGCATACCATCCATTCGTAATGACACGGAGGTACCATCCGCCAGCGTGGCAATGGCTTCCTGCGGATTAGCGCTGGTAACAACCGCCGGAAGCAAGGAGCCATAAGTCGGCAGTGCTTTCAGCGTATCGGTGATTTTCTTGCTGTCCCAACTGCTTTCGCCCACTTTCCACAGCACGTTCGACGGGCCGCGGTAGCCGTGGCGCATGTCGTAATCCATCACGTTGTTACGTACCGCCTGCTGGGCTGCTTGCTGTACTTTGCGCGTAATGGTGGTGGTGATGCGATACCCGTCTTCATAGGCTTTCTCGCCATAACGGTTATACATCTCCTGGCGCACCATTTCAGACAGATACGGCGCGGAGAAGGCGATTTCCGGCGCATGGTAGTTGGCGTCAATGGCCTCGCCGCGTGCCTGATCGTACTGGGCCTGCGTGATGTAGTTTTCGCTCAGCATACGCGACAGCACGACGTTACGTCGCGCGGTTGCCCGGTCCATCGAATAGAGGGGGTTGAAGGTTGACGGCGCTTTTGGCAGACCGGCAATCACCGCAATTTCACTTAAGCTCAGCTGATCTACGGTCTTACCGAAATAGACCTGAGCGGCAGCACCCACGCCATAGGCGCGATACCCCAGATAGATCTTGTTCAGATACAGTTCGAGGATCTCATCTTTACTCAGCAGTTGTTCAATGCGGATCGCCAGGAACACTTCCTTGATCTTACGCATCAGCGTACGTTCCGGGCTGAGGAAGAAGTTTCTCGCCAACTGTTGGGTAATGGTACTCGCCCCTTGCGATGCGTGGCCGGAAAACAACGCGACGCTGGCTGCACGGAAGATCCCCACCGGGTCTACCCCATGGTGCTCATAAAAGCGACTGTCTTCTGTGGCGATAAAGGCTTTAACCATCACCGGCGGCATTTGATCCAGCGTAACCGGAATTCGACGTTTCTCGCCATATTGCGCGATCAGCTCGCCGTCAGCGCTGTAAACCTGCATCGGGATCTGTAAACGCACATCTTTGAGCGTCGCGACGTCAGGTAATTGCGGCTCAATATAGCGATAGAGGCCATAAATCGAGCCTGCTCCCAGCAGGATGCAACATACTGCAAGGATTAATAAATACTTTACGAACTTCACTGGAGATTTCCCATTTAGTGGCATTTGGGCAGTTTATAAACAAACGCGCGGTAGTATAAAGGCAAGCCAGACGCATTGATATACCCGTTAAAGCAACGGGTGATAAGGAGATCATCAGCAATGGCTTTCAATATCTGGAAAATTGGTTTGCATATTCAGCAACATGAAGCGCTGGCTGTCGCCGCTGTTCACGACGCATCCGGTTGGTTTCTCCAGCGCTGGTGGCGTATACCGCTGACGCCTCAGGTTATCGTCGATGGCCACATTCGCGAGCCTGAACAGCTTGTCGCAGCGCTATTGCCGTGGAGCCGGGAGCTTCCTCGCCGACACCATATTCATCTCTCCTTTCCTGCCAACAGGACGTTACAAAAAAAGTACCCTCGTCCGGAAATGACGTTGCGTGAGCCGGAGCAAACCGCCTGGTTGTCCGGCTCGATGGCGCGAGAACTGGATATGGCGCCGGATGCGCTGCATTTTGATTATAGCGAAGACACGTTGAGCCCGGCGTTTAACGTCACGGCTGCGCAAAGCAAAGAGATTTCAGCGCTTCTGACGCTTATCCAAACGTTGAAGGTACACGTTACGGCGATTACGCCGGATGCCAGCGCATTACAGCGATTTATGCCCTACCTGCCCGAACATCATCAGTGTCTGGCATGGCGTGATGACGCCCAGTGGCTATGGGCGACCCGTTCGGCATGGGGACGTAAACCAACAGGCGATATTGACAGTGTCGACGAGCTTGCCGCGACATTGTCGCTTCCCACGACAGCCATTGCGCTATGCGGTCCCGGCGGCTTCGATCCGTTAAGCGTGGTGTCTGTACGCCAGCCGCCAATTCCAACGCCAGGCCATCGCTTCGCCATTTCTCTGGGACTCGCTATGGGAGGCGCATGCTAATGATAGCGACTATCAACCTTCTGCCCTGGCGCCAAACGCGACGCCGCGCCTGCCTGCGCTTCTGGTGTGTTTTATTTAGCGCTTCAATCCTGCTCAGTATCGGCGTGTTATTGCGCGGTTACAGCATGATAAACGTCGAAAACCGGGCTGAATTACTGCTGGCAGATGCCGAAAAGACGCGGGCCGAGGCCTTAATGGCGCTAAAGCCGCATATGCAGCAGCGCCAGCAACGATGGCTACAGGTTCAGGCGCGGAACAAACAGCGTGAGCAGACCCGAAACTGGCAGCAGGTTTTGCAAGGGCTGGCGGAATTACTGCCGGAGCAGGCGTGGCTAACAAAAATCACCTGGCAGCAGGAGACGCTGGAACTGACGGGAAACACGCTGAACTTTGCCGCGCTGAGGGCGCTGGAAGCGCAATTACGCCAGCAACCGCTGTTTACATTGGGCAGTCCTGGTGAAACGCTGCAGGATGCGCAGGGACGCTGGCAATTCCACTATCGACTGACGCGGAGCGGTGCGCATGATAACGCTCTGTGATAGCTGGTTAGCGCAGTCGCCACGTTTTCGAGTTTTCTGCTGGTGCGCCTGGATGTTGGGACTGCTCATCGCCGTCTTGCTATGCCTCAACTCCCCCTGGCAGAAACGGATTATGCAGCAAGAGGCGCTAAGCCAGCAACGCGCGGCCATTCAGGCGCAATGGCGAAATTTATATCTGTTGGCGGCATCGCCAGGAGAGCCTGAAGATACGTTGATTCCGTTTTCCCCGCTGCGGTTTCAGACTCCTCTGGCACGTCTTCTCCACTGGCAGCCCTCTGCACAGGGCGGAGAGATGACGCTGAAGCCCGCCTGGGATGCCATCCCGCCGATGTTTGCCCAACTGGCGGATCAGGGGATGAACGTCAGCCGGTTTTCGCTTAGCGCTGAAGGTTCGGAGCTGCTGCTAACGCTACAACTGGAGCGCCTGAATGACGGTTGAACGTTGGCTGTTGGTATGCGTAAGCGTACTGATGCTCACTGGTATGCGTAATCCCTTTCTGCCGCCGGAGGACCGTTGCCAAATTGCTGAGCTGCCGACATGGCGTTTTCAGGGCATGGTGAGCCAGGGCGCACGACCTATCGGCATTGTTCAGGATAGCCAGAAAAAATGGCGACGGATTGAGCGAAATGACCTCCTGAAAAACGGTTGGACGATTACACAGATAACGGCCCTGAGCGTAACGCTCGACACAGGGAAAAACTGCGAGCCGCCGCGGTGGCAGTGGCAACGACAAGGAGCGGTAAATGAAGCGATGGATAGCGTGGATACTCTTCGCGTTGGCGGTTGGAATAACGAGCGCGCTGGCGGGAAAACCACAAAACGTGACGCTGGTGGTCGATGATGTACCGGTTGCACAGGTATTGCAGGCGCTGGCTGAACAGGAGCAGAAAAACCTGGTCGTTTCGCCAGATGTCAGCGGCGTGCTGTCGCTGCATTTGACGGATGTCCCCTGGAAACAGGCATTGCAGACGGTGGTAAAAAGTGCCGGGCTGGTATTACGACAGGAGGGCAATATTCTGCATGTGCATTCTGTCCAATGGCAGAGTGAAAATGCGGCCCGCCAGGACAATGAACAGGCACGGATTCAGGCCAGTTTGCCACTGGAGCAGCGCAGCATTATTTTGCAATATGCCGATGCCACCGAGCTGGCCAAAGCCGGAGAAAAGCTGCTTAGCGCCAAAGGAAGCATGACGGTGGATAAACGAACCAACCGCTTACTGCTGCGTGACAATAGCGTTGCGCTTAATGCACTGGAAAAATGGGTGGCGCAAATGGATTTGCCGGTTGCCCAGGTCGAACTGGCGGCGCATATCGTCACGATTAATGAAAAAAGTTTGCGTGAGCTGGGGGTTAAGTGGTCGCTGGCTGACGCACAGCAACCGGGGGCGGTAGGGAACGTCACAACGCTTGCCAGCGATCTCTCTGTATCCGCCGCCACATCACGTGTGGGATTTAACATTGGCCGTATTAACGGCCGTTTACTTGAGCTGGAGCTGTCTGCGCTGGAGCAAAAACAGCAACTGGATATCATTGCCAGTCCTCGCTTACTGGCTTCTCACCTGCAACCTGCCAGTATTAAGCAGGGTAGCGAGATCCCTTATCAGGTCTCCAGCGGTGAAAGCGGCGCGACATCCGTCGAGTTTAAGGAAGCGGTACTGGGGATGGAGGTAACGCCCACCGTATTGCAGAAAGGGCGCATCAGGCTGAAACTGCATATCAGCCAGAATGTTCCCGGGCAGGTGCTGCAGCAGGCGGATGGCGAGGTTCTGGCTATTGATAAGCAGGAGATTGAAACCCAGGTCGAGGTAAAAAGCGGCGAGACGATTGCGCTGGGCGGGATTTTTTCACATAAGAATAAATCCGCAGCCGACAGCGTGCCGTTGTTAGGCGACATTCCCTGGCTTGGCACTTTCTTTCGCCATGATGGTAAAGAAGACGAACGGCGCGAATTAGTGGTTTTTATTACGCCCAGACTGGTTTCAGCGCAATAACTTATGCATGAAAAGCAGTTGTTTTTGCACTGAACACGTTTCAGGGATTTGACGTGCGGGTGTATTTAGCATACAAGGAGTACCGATTTGAGCGTCGGTGCTTTTCTTTACTTATGCGGCAGTAAATACGCTTTGCCTTTCTGGTGGTGTGTCATAGGCTTATTTGGTGTCATTTGGCTGCGCGATACGTCGCCAGGTCTGATGTTTGCAGGGTAGCATGCCTGCCACGACCAGAAATGCGTAAGGTTTGGTGATTTATTCAGTTGCCAAACCCGCTTGAGTATTGAGATAATTTTCAGTCTGACTCTCGCAATATCTTATGAGGTTTCAGTTCATGTCCTGCGGCGCTCTCTGAGCGAAGCGGGTTTATCATTAACGAATAGTCTTAGTAGTACCGAAAAAATG
>OJIU01000452.1_pt1 | contig 12884 bp, 9 predicted proteins | sample 1595961 | NCBI WGS metagenome assembly OJIU01 (sample SAMEA4350144, study PRJEB24818) | metagenome | biome: human; feature: gut; material: faeces | place: Denmark | collected 2013-09
CCACCGGGTTGCCGTTCGCGTCCGTCACCGTCACCGCGTAGCGGAAGCTGCTGCTGCCGTCGGCAACCCTGCTGACCTCATCCCCCTGCAGCAGAACCGACTTCACCTGCGCCGTCGCGCTGTCTGCCACAAAGTGCGCCGTCGCGGTCTGGCTGCTGTCACCCAGCGTTGCCGTCACCGTGCTGAGGCCCGCCACCTTACTGGTCAGCGGCGCCGTCGCCCGGCCTTTCTCGTCCGTGGTCACCGTCTTCGCGATGACCGCCCCGTTGTCCGCCGTCAGCGCCACCGCCTGGTCCGCCACCGGGTTGTCATGTGCGTCCGTCACCTGCACCTGTACGCTGTCCGCGTCCTCACCGTCCGCCTTTGCGCCGTCCTGCGTCACCGCCAGGGCGCTCACCTGCGCCGTGCCCGCGTCCGCCGTCAGGGTCACCGCCGGCTTATCGTTGCTCGCCGGACGCGCCCCCTGCATCGCCTGCACCGTCGCCTGCCCCGCTTCCGTCCCCGTCAGCCCGGCCGTATAGCTTCCCGCCGTCCCCTCCGTGAACCCCGTCACCTGCGTGTCACCCGCGCCCGCCACCTTCGCGCTCAGCGTCGCGGCCTGGCCCGACACCGCATTGCCGTTGCTGTCCCGCAGCGTCAGCGTCAGCGTCGAGACCGCCTGACCGTCCGCCACAATGTGATCGGGGGCGGCAACAAAGTCCGACTTGTCCGGCGACACGGCCCCTGCCACGAAGCTGACCTTTTTATCCGCGTCCACCATCCTGCCGGTGCTGCCTGCCCTCACGCTCACCTGAATGTCCGACACCGCCGTCGTGGTGCTCGTCAGCGTCACCGTTGTCTGACCAGCGGCGTTGGTGGCGCCGTCCGCCGCCACCGTCACATGGTCAGGCTTGTCCGCCTGCGCCGTCACCGTCTGGTCCGCCACCGGGTTGCCGTTCGCGTCCGTCACCGTCACCGCGTAGCGGAAGCTGCTGCTGCCGTCGGCAACCCTGCTGACCTCATCCCCCTGCAGCAGAACCGACTTCACCTGCGCCGTCGCGCTGTCTGCTACGAAGTGAACCTCAGTTGTATCGTAGTTACCGTTAAGCATCGTCGCCGTCACCGTGCTGGCGCCTGCCACCATACTGGTCAGTGATGCCGTCGCCTGGCCTTTCTCGTCCGTGGTCACCGTCTTCGCGATGACCGCCCCGTTGTCCGCCGTCAGCGCCACCACCTGACCCGCCTTTTTGTCCGTCACCTGCACCAGCACGCTGTCCGTCCCCTGACCGTCCGCCTTCGCATTATTCTTGTCTGACTTGATAGTCACCCCGTTATCGGATGGCACAACGTCAATCTGCATCGTTGCCGTATTGGACTGGTTGTCATGGTTGTCCGTCGCCATCGCGCTGATCTGATACGTCTGCGGCGTTTTCTGATCACCGCTGAATATATAGGCCGGCAGCATCACCTCAATTTCCGTGGGAGTCAGTATTCTGTAGCGTCCACCGCGGGCCATCAGCTCCAGAGAAACCGACCAGTCAACCCCCTTCAGGCCGTACTTGACCTTTGCGATCGTCAGCGGAATGGTGATGGTTTCCATCGCCTGTGCCCTACGCCGCTCCGGCAGCCCTATGCGCAGCAACTCCTGCTTACGGTACTGCATAACAATGTTGTAATTGCGGTCAACAAAATCGTATTTGTTACCGGCCAGACTGCGCATTAAATCCACGTTATCGGGGCTGACCTGCTGATACCACGGCACTCCCAGCCGATAGTTAATATCCAGGGCCATTAGGGTATCATTTGAGTCACCAACCGAGCGGCTGGCAGAAAGGGTCATCAGGGGGAAAGGGGTGTAACTCAGGCCCGCAGTCAGCACGGCAGGATTGTCCTTCAGGGTGTCAGGACTGGTGCTGTCACTGACGGAGACGCCCCTGCCGAAATACTGCTCGTATTTCAGGCTACCGCCGAGATAGGGCCAGGCGGGCAGATATCCCTCAGCACGTATGTCGAAACCATTTGCCGGGCGCTCATCGTAGTCCTCCATCTCTGAAAGTACCGACTGGTGCCAGTTCGTCAGCCGAATATAACCGTTAACCCCCAGCTTCAGGTAATCGCGCCACAGCTCTGCACCGCCACCAAGACGCCGGTTTTTACCCGTATAGTCATAGTCATAGAAAACGTTTCCACCCAGCATCCAGTCGTCCATATACGTCCGGTAGCCGGCACCGAGGTTAACTGTATTTCTCTCCTGGCCCCGGCGAACGCCCAGTTGGGTAAAAATAAGATTCTGGTCGGTGTCGTGAAGAGGAATGAGCATATCACCGGAAAACTGCCCGCCGCTCCCCAGCGAGACCTTAGCGTTACCGAACTGATTGAGCCAGTCGTTTACTCTCTGGTTAATCAGTCCTTCGCCAACTCCCCGGGCATAATTAATGGCAGCATCCGTTCTGTTCTCGCTGGAGAACATGGACCCCATCTGCATGGCACCGGAGGCCAGCGTCCCTTCAGGTTCAGACGACCGTTCCGCAACATGCCTCTCCAACATGTTTTCTGACGGAACCTTCAGCGGCCTCCCCTGCCCCAGTACCGGCCGGGTCAGATCTGGCAGACCGGGTGATACCCTGGGCTCCGGAATCAGTCTGGCATCGGGGACTGCCCGCTGACCTTGCGGGCCGGCAGAGAGTGGGACCACAGGCGCTACAGTTTGCCCTTCGCCAGAAACTACTGGCGGGGAGTCGTGATGCCCCGCCGGTTCTCCAAATATAAGTGAGTTCAGTCCATGAATTGTCCCCTGCATATCTGCAGACATATCCACATCCGCACGAACCGGTGCCGGAAGCAGCGTCAGTACGGGTGTAATAAACTGTATAATAATAAGCAGCCATGCAATAAAAGCATTACGTCTGATGTCAGGGGACATGGACTATTCCATCATTAGAATAATAAACACAGATTAAAAAACGGACAGGAGATATATAATATCATTCTGCAGATTACAAAAAAAAACCGGTCAGGCATCCAATATAAAACAGGATGCATAACAGCGTAAGAAAAAGAGTCAGTGCCATTTCCATCACAAGCCTCTCTTACCCTTTCAGTATTTTTATGATTATCTCCACAACCCGGCATTAGTGCCTCATGTAGTATGCACCCGGCACCATTTATTTCCGGACAGACAGCCAAGGAAATAGCTTAAATTCCGTATAGCTCTTTTATTTTTGCTTTAACAACCTGATATCCAGCATAATTAACGCGGTTACATAAGGTATCCAGCTTCATATCAAGCTTCATGGTATATACTGCTTTCGCATCGTCCCCCATAATATTTTTATTGGTGTTCAGAAACGTATACCCGTTGCCAATTTTTATATAGTCCTGTGAATATTTTTGATACTGCTCACTTCCGGCACGCCGCAGAAAATTAAAATTATCCACACAACTGTTGTTGCTGGAAGTAATAGTATAAACCGGAGTCAGGGAGTTTCTTCCGCTGGCGTACTTTACTGACGGAGTCATATTTTTACTGACTGCCTTATTGTCCGGGGAATGAGCCGCGCCAGAGGATGAACAGGCCGCCAGAAAAACTAGCGAAGCAATCGGAATCAGTTTTAATATCATGTAAAAACCTCGTTTAATTAAGAGAATGAATTATCCAACATGCAGGTTCACCATCCTCAAGGAAATGCCGGGATCAGCGTTCCATCGAGTCGTATCCGTATTCGCAGACCCAGCTTATTCAGCCAACTTAACCTGAGGCGGTAGATGCTCCTACCCTGTTCGATAAGAGCACGCATCATCGGCCGCTGTTTCTGCGTCGGTTCACGGAGCTCAAGTTACCTCATAAAGACCTCGGCCCAATTGAACAAAAAAAGAACCAAATTTGTGCATAAAACAAGCCGAGGATAGTATGCGTAGACATATTGATCAACAAAAACGATCAATTAATTATTATTGATAGTCGCTAGCTATCACGAAAGGCGTAATCGATCGATATTTACATTGAACTAAATCGCCGCAAAATTGATCAAAATCAATATACAATTCTAATCATTTGCTGACTAAGGATTATTTGTAACGCGCAATCAACACGGTCTGAGTTTATTAGACCGGTGCATATTCCTGCTGGCTATCTGAAAAACCGGCATCACAGTTTTTCCTGAACTTCAGTTTTTAAGTCAACAGAACCAGATAGACTCATCAATAGTCTAAAAATCATTAATGATGGCCCCTCTAATCACAATGAAACGAATCATGACTGTTGCAGATCATCGATGTAACGATATTTTCGACAATGTATGGGTTTGTTGTATCCTCGTTTACCCGGCTGTGATGGTGGGGTCAGTCCATTAACGGCAGGGAGTGTCTGGATTATCCATAGCGATTCAATCCGTATTATTTTGAAACATTAACTCTTACCTTGTCATAGCTAAACAATTCATAACCAGAAGTGATTTTTTAATTTACCGTTCAAGCCACATAGCTATAATAAGGCATCTTTCAAACAGGAGTTATTCGTTGGACAGTTACCCTAAATTAAATAACAAGGCAAGCTAGCGAAAATGTTCCTGTCGCTGCTTGCCGGTCCCGGTGGGCAGTAATTTCACCTAACATGTGATTGCGCCTCAAAATAACTACTAATTAGCGTGATGTTCTTATCGAAAATCATCCCGCCATAACTAAATTAACCCCGTATCTTCAAGAGGAGAAGCGTTATGACGCATAACATTTCTGATGAACCTCCATCGAGAGGGCTAAGCACAGGCTGACTATCTGCATTGAAATCAGGTGTATGCAATGGAGGTGGTCATGACAGTTGCCTTGAAACTGTCGGTTAATGGCCTTTCATTTAATGCACTTAGGTGAGGTGTAGCATGTTGCTCACAACCAAACGTTATATTTTTTATGTTGATGCTAATAGCACCATTCATTTTTCAACTCTGGCGGATGCCTGTCTGCCCGTCCGGAATTCATCACCACTCGCCATCAATAAAAAGCTCGCTAGCGGAAAGTCTTTCGTCAGTGGGTTCCTGCAAAAACTTGCAAATAAAAGACAGCGTGCTGTTGAGGATTATATCAACACGTTACTGCCTTAATTCGTAATGTACCATAGAGGCTTGAGTTAAGCTGACGCGCCTCTAAGGCCATTTTGGGTTTATAAATTTCATCCTGCATTATTCACTCATGTTCAGTGAAGGTCATCCCCTGAGCGTGAATAATGAGCGGAGATTCTTATTATGCATGCTTTGACAAAACATAGAAGCAAGACGACTTCTGTGCTTAACGATATGGTTGTCTGTTTTATTCTTGTGGCAAGTATTGTCCTCTTTATCTACGGTTGGCGGGGGATGCATAGCGCATTCAATGGGCACGACTTACCCGCACTAAGCCTCGATTATCATGTTCTTCCTTATTACACGCTTCGTACCACCATGCGCCTGGTAATCGGGCTATTTTATTCAATGCTATTTTCAATCGTCTTTGCGGTGCTGGCAGCAAAATTTGCGCCTATGAGACGCGTCATTTTGCCCTTAGTCAACTTTATGGAATCTGTCCCGTTAGTTGGATTCCTGACTTTCACCACCGCCTTTTTCCTCGGTCTTTATCCGCACAGCGTTATGGGGCTTGAAGGTTTAGCGATATTCGCAGTCTTTACCGCACAAGCATGGAATATGATGCTGACGCTGTACCAGACACTCAGAGTGGTACCCAACGAGCTGGCAGAAGCGACGGAAGTATTCCGCTATAACCCTTGGCAGAAATTCTGGCGTCTGGGATTCATCTATTCGTTCCCGGGGTTACTGTGGAATACGATGGTATCGCAGTCTGCCGCCTGGTTTGCGTTGATTGCCTCAGAGATGCTGACAGTAGGAGGAGGCAGTACAAATTTACCGGGTGTTGGCTCTTATATTGGTATTGCGCTTCAGGAAGGTAGTCCTTCTGGCGTCGTCCGGGGAGTATTAGCGCTAATCGTTAATATCATCATCTTTGACCAATTACTGTTCCGTCCGCTGGTCCGCTATGCCCATCAGTTTAAGTACGAGGATGTGAGTGACAGAAAGATACCAAGTTCATGGTTCTATCAATGCCTGAGCAATTCAATGACAGGGCGAGGACTGGGGCTCGCCTGCAAACGGTTCTCCCTATTCTGGTTATTTGTATTACCAAAAGCATGGTACGGGTTACGACTTCATCGCTTGTTTGCTTTCCTGGGACAAATGAACTGGCTTTGGTCAAATCTATGGTATCTGGCTATCGTTGTTGGATGCATTTATTACGGCCACCAGCTGTGGTTATTCATTCCTAAGGAATATCTGGCTTCACTTCCCGGCTGGATGGGGTTGACTGCTGCGAGGGTCATTGCGGCCATGGTGCTCAGCGTCATTATTTTTACGCCGCTTGGCGTCTGGATCGGTCTACGGCCTAAACTGGTACGTTTTTTCCAGCCGATTATCCAGGTTTTAGCCGCGGTTCCTGCCAACGTCTTTTATCCGTTGATTGCTTTTATGATTGTGGTATGGCACCAGGACCTGGGGAGCTGGACCATCCCGATGATTATGCTGGGTACACAATGGTATGTGCTTTTTAACGTCATCGCTGGCACATCGATGATCCCCAGCCAAATGGTTGAAGCGAGTAAAGTTTGTCATCTTCGTGGATGGCTGTGGTGGAGTAAATTCACACTTCCGGCAATTTTCCCTTATATCGTCACTGGAGTTATTTCAGCAGCAGGGGGGGCATGGAATACAGCAATTGCCGCTGAAGTACTGAACTGGGGAAAAATTACATTACAAACTCATGGGCTCGGTGCCTTTATCTCTCTCGCCAGCGATGCCGGCCTAAATCAGCAAGAAGCACTGGGATGCCTGGCAATGTGTTTCATGGTTCTACTGTGCATTATTTTCATCTGGCAACCCATGTATCGCTATGCAGAAAACCGTTTCAAATTCGACTAATGATTAATAATCAGCCATCAGGACATGTTATGAAGCATTCAAAAGCTGTATTAGAAGTTAAAAACATCTCTAAATCTTTCAAAAAAGACCGGGAACAAAAAGTTGTTGTGCTAGAACATATTAATCTTGAGGTTAAGGAGAATGAGATTGTTGCATTACTTGGGCGTTCTGGTTCGGGTAAATCCACGCTGCTGCGAATGGTGGCCGGTCTTGTCGAACCTGATTTTGGTTCCATCGTGTGCTGCGATCAGCCAGTTAATGGGCCGGGAAAAAATACCAGTATGGTCTTTCAATCATTTGCGCTATTCCCATGGTTAAATGTGTTCGATAGTGTGGCTCTTGGGCTGCAAGCACTGGGACTTTCGTCTGATGAAGTCGGTAAAAGGACGATGGACATGTTGGATTTGATTGGCCTCATCGGCTATGAAAAATCTTATCCACGGGAGCTCTCGGGGGGGATGCGCCAGCGTGTCGGGTTTGCCCGCGCACTGGCGGTTGAGCCGGATCTTTTACTGATGGATGAACCTTTCTCCGCATTGGATATATTCACCGGCAACAAGCTACGCCAGGATCTCATCGAAATGTGGGAAAATAGGGTTATTAAAACACGCTCGATGCTCCTGGTAACCCACAGCGTTGAAGAAGCGGTAATGCTTTCAGACCGGGTATGTCTTCTTGGCGGGCATCCCAGCACAATAACAGATATTTTCAGCATTAACATCGAACGCAATCAGAGAACCAAGGAAAGTATTTCTACGATGGTTGAGAAGATAAGCGACACTCTCAATGGGCTGATTGCCGCCAGCGCGTAATTTAAGGGGGATAATGATTACCTCATGGACGAGCTAATCATTACAGTTGTTATGCATATTTATTCCTTTTAATAACAATGGGCTTTGTTGAATACATCGGGTTCACTTCAAGCCTGCTGGCAAAAGAAAGTCCATTTTCAGGCAATAAGCATGTTTTCTGACATGCCTGCCTCAGTCATTCTGTTCAACCCAAAACACTGACCAGAGCCTCTGCTACCTCACTATCGTACAAGTGTAATGATTAGAGCTTTTTCTTTAAATTGTTCAATTCGTTGCTGGCATGCCCCTTGGTTCTCAAGGGTTGATTTCTGATGGCCTTCACTCATTTTTAGACTTATTTCTGACTTTGTTATCATGGTAGAAAATAATAAATCCAGCGAGACTCTGATGATGACCACCATTACGGAAATCTGCGTTTCGAGAATGGTGCGAAATTTATTATCGGGGACATTCTGTTTTTTTGTTGGTCCAGGGATGCTGTGGTCTGCCGGTAATAAGCTCTTTCACGGACAGTCTCATCAGGAAGTAAAACGATCGCATTATGGATTGCTTTACTGGCTCTAGCGATTAAGGAGACTCTCTTTAGATATATGCTTGCGACCGGCCGAGGCATAACTCTTCACTACTTATTGCGAATGCCTGGCACGCGCGATCCGATGCTGCATCATCCGTAGTGGTGGCGTTCGGTATCACCGGGAATTTGCTGGGGCTGCACTTTATGGATTTACTGGTCGTATTTATTGTCGCTAAATTCATTACCCGAATGGGATATCAGTTCGCCTCAGATGCCCTGCATGACTTGATGGGTCGCTCTGTCGATGCTCAGACGGACTCGCTACACAAAATTGCCTGCTGACAACCAACTGTGTGCTTAGGCTTCATGAATTCGATAGCAATGTGAGCTCAGGCCATAGGTTACATAACATATTGTTAAATGGGAGCCGCTGAGTCACGACGTGACTTGAATAGTTTTAACCTCCGGCAGCTATTGCTGCAAAGCCCGCACCGAGTGCTACAGCAAATACAGCAACGATGACAACTGCGGTTACTCCAGCGCCAGCCCCTATTGCTGCTGCTGTTTTTCCTTTCGATATGTCTTTTTTATCAAGCGAAACCATATCATCAAAGGAAACCGCCTGCCCGGTACTTGTAAGCAGCGCCCGCGGTGTGGTTGTCTGAACAGTAACAGTATCATGGCTACCATCTTTTAATTTGTACTGTACAACATCACCTTCGTACAGTGGCGGATTGAGAAGGTAATAAGAGTAATTATTCTCAAGCTTTTTCGGTTTCACCTGCACCGAATCATAAGTTGAACAACCTGACATCAGCATCGTTGAGGCCATCATTATTCCAGCCAGAATTTCTTTTGATTTCATTTTAACAAACCTATATTTAAAAAATAATTATCTTGATGTCTATATATCTATTAAGAAGCATATACTTGTGACATAGCAAAGGCAAACCTTACAGGTAACGATTGGTTATCGTAAAAAAAATGTAATCCACTGCTGGCATGAACAATACAACCTGGAAAATATAACGTTAGTTATTACATTAACGCAGTGATTCACAATCCAAAATTAGCATTGAAAAACTAAACAAAACATATACGAACAACAAGTAATAAAAATTTTCTCAGCGTAGTCCAGATTAATATATTGAAACATATTTGCCGCCTTCAAAATTGATAAATCATAGCAATCACACCATATAAAAAACGACGATAATTAATTATAAAACAACCACTTAAAAAACTCATTCCATTCATCAATGATCATTATTCGTATAATTCATTATATTTTCAAATAAACATCAAGCAGATTTGTATTACAAATAACAGAATATAAAAAGGTATCTTCCTACTATGAAGAAAACGTTGGAACTGATGAATAAAGCCAATGAACTTGAATCCATGGGATTGTTACGCCGTGCGATATCGGTCTGGCGAGAAATTCAGTCAATTAGTGATGGGGATATGAAGTCAACTGCTATAATGAAACAAAGAAAACTGACCACACTCCTTAGTAGTCGACTGAAAGATGCAGAAAGAAACCAGTATAACTGTCGTAAAAACATCAACGAAGACCGTGAAACAATCCTTCAACATCTTAAAAATGGTAAGACTCCGCGAGAAATTGAGATGTTAACGTGGAGGTCGACTTCTTTTATTTACAGCTGTAAAAAAAAGTTACAAGAGAGTTAATTCATGAATAATAATTATTATTATTCCAGGAATAAATATCCATTGAACACAGTACGAAAAGGCCAACATGATCAATGGTATGATCTGGCTCAGCGACTGTTTTATGAAGCTGATATCAAAATTAATGGTTCTCGACCATTCGACATTCAGGTACATGATAACCGTTTTTTCAAGCGAGTTTTACAGCAAGGCGCTCTTGGCCTCGGTGAAAGCTATATGGATGGCTGGTGGGATTGTGAAAAGCTGGATGAAATGGTTACCAGAACTCTACGCGCTGACCTGGACGGGATAATAAAAAGGAACATGAAGAACATGGTCAGGCTTGCTGGAGAAAAATTGCTCAACATGCAATCAAATAAGTGGGCCTGGATAGCAGGTACAGATCATTATGATCTTGGTAATCGCCTGTTCTGTTTAATACTCGATCCTTATATGCAATACTCTTGTGGTTATTGGCGTAATGCGGAAAATTTACATACAGCGCAACAGAATAAGTTAAAACTTATTTGTGAAAAATTGCAGCTTAAAAAAGGAATGACGTTATTAGATATCGGTTGTGGCTGGGGGGGGCTTGCTGCGTATGCGGCTGAAAATTATGGAGTTAGAGTAACGGGAGTAACTGTCTCAGCCGAGCAAATAAGAATGGCCAGTATCCGTTGTAGCTCATTAGATATAGATTTTAAGTTAATTGATTATCAAGATCTCCCAACACTTACACAAACCTTTGATCGCATTGTCTCGATAGGTATGTTTGAACATGTTGGAGCTAAAAACCATCTGACTTATTTTAATATTATTAATCAGCTTTTAAAAAAAAGTGGCTTATTTTTACTCCATACTATCTGTTCCAACAAAACTGACCATAATGTAGATCCATGGATAAACAAGTATATTTTCCAACATGACAGTTTATCGTCAATTTCTCAAATATCGAGTGCGAGTGAAACTTGGTTTGTTACAGAAGACTTACACAATTTCGGTACAGATTATGACAAGACTTTAATAGCATGGGAGCAACGATTTAACTCTTCATGGCATCTTTTGGAAGATGATTATCCCCCTATATTTAGAAGAACGTTCGATTACTACCTTAACTCTTGTGCAGGTGCTGTTCGTGCAAGGAAAATTCAACTTTTGCAGTTCATTTTTACTAAGGGTATTTAGGAAGGCTAGATACTACAAGGTGTAAGTACACTTATCAATGAAAAGGCAAGAAATATGCAACCGCTAGAGAGAAATAAAAAAACACAAAATATCATGTTAGCATTATGCTGGGTGATATTAATTGCAGCATTTATTTTTTATTGTTTTGATTTTTATTGGTTTTGGTAAAATCCATCTAAGACTCAATAAGTAATTACATTAATAATCAACAGGAGTAGCCATAATGATTATAGATGAAAATAAACAAATGCATGTTTTAAATGCTTTCAAAACAGCACTTCCCTCAAGAATAAATCATCACGAGTGGAATCAATTAATTAAATCGATTGGTAGTACAAAAGAAACCTATGCGTATATGGCTCTTTTAATCGATGAAGGTTTTCTCACTGGTACTGTTATCTTTGATGAATCTCCTGACAGTGACGGAGGATGGCATGTTAATCTTCAGTCGATACGTATCACCGCCCAAGGGAATCGACGTTACCAATACTGGATACTATCGAAAGATATTTATGGAAAATAATCAAATTATCTGAAAACAATTCAATGAAGCGTGTTCCATACATTAACTTACCTTAAGGTCTCTTATGTTACAAGTTAAAAAAATACGGTATTCCGCCCATCATATTTGTCTTGAGTTACAAAATGGACTCATTATATCGGTCCCTTTCATTTGGTTCCCATTGCTTAAGCAGGCAAATATAAAAGATTTAAAAAACTATAGAATAACAAAAAACAGTATTGAGTGGCCTAACATTGGTGAAGCATTCACTCTTACCGAAATTTTAAATAGTGCTGGCTATCCGTATCCGGAGAGTATGGATAGCTAGAACTATTTTAAAATAGGATGGGACGAGTAACAAGTCAGTTAAGCTAATCTTAGTTGACTTGTTGATTCTGTTAATAGACCCGTTTTAGTTCCATGCATTTTTTGAGATCTTGGCCAAATTGACCCTGACCTAAATCATTGCAGTGCTAAATCAGAGATCTTTGTCTTTCCAGAGACTTTGGATGAATTCAGCCGGAGCCATGTCATTTGAGAATGAATACATACCGGCAGGCGCTTGCCCAGCACCCGCCCCCGCTCCATCACACCGACCACATCCTCGCCTTTCAGCGACTTTCCATCATGGATCGCCAAACACTCCCAACTAAGCAGTTGATCTGACTGAAAAATAAATATCTATACGGTTCTGTTAAGCAGCTTACGGTAGAGGCTGTAATACCTTGTTTAAACTGAAGTTTAATGTCCCCATCTCTATCTTAAGAATACACCCATCATCTCATAGAATATCGCAATGCCTGTAAAAGCACTTTGTTTAATAAATATATAGGTTTCACCCTGTATAATTAGAAATTAGTTAATGCCTGTCCATTTCCTTCAGAGATTTGGGTTTTATAACTCTCTCCTGTCCAAATGGAAAAGTGTTGCGCCCAGAAATGAAGCTATTATTCATTCTGAATGTGCCAATCAAGGGTTATGATTTACGAGCGAACAAATTTTAACACTAAATAACAGATTAACACGCGATATTTATGAAAAATGTATCATTTTTAAAATTTCTGACAAACATCGTACTGGCTCGTGGTTCTCTGCATGGCAAATGGAAGAACAAGAAATTTCGATTCATGTATCTTTTACGGTGCATAATCAATCCTGCCTCCAGTATTCTTTATTTTTATGAGTTATGTTCACTTAGTGAAGCGAATAGGATCCTGGAAATACAACCTACGTTGCCGGCCAAAATTCATCGCCCTTATTTACAT
>OJIU01000454.1_pt1 | contig 12821 bp, 9 predicted proteins | sample 1595961 | NCBI WGS metagenome assembly OJIU01 (sample SAMEA4350144, study PRJEB24818) | metagenome | biome: human; feature: gut; material: faeces | place: Denmark | collected 2013-09
GTCATCGCCTTCGTTGCCCATCAGGAAATCACCACCCGAGCCGCCAAGCGCAAAGTCGTTATCCTGACCCGAGAAGACCTCCTGCGCATCTTCGCCGACCACCACGAAGTCGCTGCCGCTGCCACCAAAGACCAGATCGTTTCCGTTACCGGAAAAGATAACGTCATGTCCGGCATCGCCATGCAGGAAGTCCGCATCACCAACAGGCGTTCCGGTATCGGTAATAATGTCATCACCGTCACCGCCGTGGACCACATCTGCTTCGTCACCGCCGTCCAGTCGGTCATCTCCGCCATCGCCCCACAGGCTGTCGATCCCTTTACCGCCGATTAACGTATCGTTGCCCGCCGTTCCGCCAAGCACCACATGCCCATCACCGGTATATTTCAGATAACCACCGTCCGCAAAGCTATCGCCGTCAACATCCGCGCCAGGGTCGCGACGCACCAACAACGGCGAGAGCAGATCCTTCAGCGGATTACCCCATTTCGGGTCGATTTCCGTTTGCAGCACGCGGTTCACTTCAAAAATATGGTCCGGCGTCTGGAACAGGTTGGCGGGCAGGTGAGAGGAACCCTCCTCACCAAGATCGCTGTTACGCATTACCAGCGCGGAAAACGAGTTGGCCTCCAGTTCATTGAGTAAGTTCAACCCCTGAACGCGGCTCAGGTAGTAGAAACGATCGCCGTCCTGCAACATTTCCATTTGCGTTTCAAAAACAAAGTTGAAGGTTGAACCCAGCATGCCGCCAAATTCATTTTTGCGCTCAGCCAGTCCGCCAATCCAGAAATCGACCATATTCAGGCCGGTTTCTTTCGTTGCCCACGCCCCAGTGCTATTAAAGAAATCCATTGCATCCGCAGGTGGGGCGTTATTGGCATCGCCAAACAGCAGGAAGTTAACCGCCGCGCGTTTACCTTCAAGGCTGGTGGCATTGAGGATCAGCTCATGCTGACCGTAAGCGGCCATAAAGTTAATAATAGAGGCCGGGTTTTTCAGGTAGGTGGTAAAGTCAGCCCAACTGGTATAGGGCCTCAGTTGGCTATCACCGCTTAATGCAAAAAACTGCTCGCGAGCCTGGTTCAGCGAAGGCATTGCCGTATCACGGCCACGGGCAATATTAAGCGCGCCTAAATCAAGGGGCAGGCCGATGAGATTATTACGCAGAGCATCGGTAATAAACTCATCAATTTCATTGCCCACCTGACGCGTCATACCACGCACAATCGCGCCGATGGCCTGGTCGTCAGTGACGGTGGCACCGTTGATTTCATTGAATGCCACAGGATTCAGGAACGCGGCTATCAGGCCAATATCGCCGCTTTGCATATCAATGTCGGTACGCGCCACGGTTTCTGTCAGCATTGAATGTCCGAAACGGTAAACCACGTGCGCAAACTCGGCAAAGATAAGGGGGTTAATATCCGCCGTGTTGGAGAAGACAAACGGATCAACGGCGGGTTGTACGGTACGCGCAAACTCCTCAAACACGAGGTGCTGGTACTGCATTTCCGTGGAGAAGCGACCGGCCTGGAATAAGTACTCGCCATTCCATACCAGAGTACTGGTATTGGCAGGCATCTCAGTGATTTGGTGATTCGGCATCAACCACTGGTTAATGAGGTCGATGTCGCCGGTTTCCAGCAGTGTGGTTTTATACTGTTCAACCAGGCGATTATGTTCGCTGTGAAAAACGGCATGCACAGCGGTTAAGCCAATGTTTTCATTACCACGCCCATCGCCGGTGATAAAGTGGCGGTCGAGCAGTTCGTTATCATAGGTTCCCGCAGGTGGCGCCCCTTCGCCGCCGATAGCACTGTCATCATCCGCCAGCAGGCCCGCTTTTGGCGCGGCAGTATGAGCAATATCATCCAGAAACGCGTGGCCGGTGCGGAACGTCTCCGCAGGTAACAGGCCGCCATTGGCTTCAACCAGGCCGTTGGTGGTCACAATCTGTACCTTCCCGTTTTCACTTAAAATCAAATTACCGTAGCGGTCCGTTGCCAGCAGAGGAACATTAAAAACATCCTGATCGGTGAGTTTTATACCCAGTAGAGTTTCAGCCTGATTTTTAACGTCAGCCCAGGTCGCCAGTCCTCCGTTAGCGCCGCCTAACAGATTTCCCGTTGGCTCGGGTTTACCGTCAATGATTACGTATTCGCGGATGAAAATCTGATGTGAAGGGTGGGAGGTGTAGGTCTGGTTTTGATCAATGAAAGGGGTTGTCAGGTTTACCGTCTCTCGGTTTTCGTTCACCGTCGCCCGGGTTAATAGCATAAAGTTTGTATCCGACCCCTCAACATATAAAGGGTCGTCTGGCTGTAGCGGAATGAAAACAATACCGTTGCCACCTTTCGGTATCAAATCCAGACCGTGGTCGAAAAACTGACCAAAGAAGGTCATCCAGCCGTTAAAAGCGGGGGAAAGTCCAATATCCGGAGACTGGTTGGGAATAGATAAGCTGCCTTCTCCTGTAATAGTACCGCCGCCAGGCGCATCTTTTAATGCGTTGAATACCTCCAGAGCCGCCGGGTTTGAAGCCGTCTGGTCCGAAATTAAGTTACTGATAATTCGCGGGTCAGCATCAATAACCATCCCGCCAATTTGGATATAACTGGTCATTTCATCCGCGTCTTGCCAGTTTAATGCGGTTAATCTTGGCATAGTCTGGTCGGCTGAGCCGTATAACTCTTGACCCGGTAAAAGGTTATTCCATGAACCATCTACCGTACGAAGGCCATAAGGTAATAGCGGACTGGAGACTAATTCTCGAAGCATTTCATCATTAACGCTACCATCCGCGTTAGTTGCTGCTTCGGATATTTTGATCTGCTTAAGAATAAAAGCCAGATCGTGCAGAGTGACAGTAAAGTCATATTGTGAGGCCATAAGTCATTACCCCTATCTTTACCTGTATTAGCTATCATCACTCTTTTCTTCTGCTTACAAAAGCTGACAGAAGAATGAGTCGCATCAGATATCTGATTGTTAGTACATGATTAAGCTCCGTATTTTAAAACACAAACGATATCCACGACCGGGTTGGTGTTATTCTCCAGATATTTAACCAGACCAATAAGATATTCACCTCACTTATGAATTGGGTTTTAGTGACCGATGCTAACCGTGCCTTATTGAAATTAAAGGCATATTCGTGGCGCGAAGTTTTGAGAAGACGAGGTCTTCTCAAGCAGTGAATGTGTAGTTTTTTTTAAACTCAGATTACATTTATGTGATGATCATAACTATGGTTTTTCCGTTGCCGACTTCACTCATACTTTTTTATGAAAACATTAAATTTTCATTTCTTTACGTTTGAATTAATGCCAAATTTCTTATTAAGAAGAATTCTCATTAAGGCGATATTTAAGAGAGCAGAGGCAGATTATAAATTTAATATTGGATGAAACTTAACGCGACATCATTCCAGAGGCCTGATTAAGCTATTAGCGTAAATCAATACTGTGTGATAACTGGCCTACGTTTTGTTAAGTTCCCATCCAGACAGGTAATACAATGAAAAAAAATATAATTCTTCTTTCCGGAATGCTCTTTTCGGCGTTCGGTAACGCCAGTACGCTCTATTTTTATGAAGTCGGAACGGAGGATACAGCACTCGCTGGTGCAGGGCAGGCCGCTCGCGCTCAGGATGCCTCAACGCTATTAACGAACCCAGCGGGAATGACCCGTCTGTCTGACCATATGGTCACCGGAGGGTTGCAGGCGATGGGGGGAGATATTCCCTATACGCTGAACAATAGCGCTGACGAAAGGCAAAGTCCGGGGAACGTAATGACGCTGTTCCCCAATTCCAGTATGTTTTATGCGCAACGCCTGAGCGATACCGTTTCAGCCGGGCTGGGATTATATGGCAACTATGGGTTGGGTATCGATTTTGGCAACTGGGCCGGGGATCGGTTGATTAAACAAAGCACCCTGGTTGCGATGACGCTGAGTCCAGGCGTTGCATGGAAACTGAGTGACAAGGTGTCGGTTGGTGCTGCTGCGGGTTTGAACTACGGTTTTCTGTCTTTAAAAAGAAATGTCGACGGCCACGATGAAAAACAAAGCGATCATGACTGGGCGATGAATTACCGCCTTGGCTTATTGATGGATTTAAATGACAAAACACGGGCGGGCATAACCTGGAGCAGCAAGACTGATTATCATTTCAATATTGACGGCAAAGCGCGTTTCCCACATCTACCTAATATTGGCTATGACCTGCCGATTTCCGCCCAGGTCCGCGCGCCACAGCAGGTAATGGTTAGCGTGGTTCACGATATTAACCGAAGATGGTCAGTGATGGGGGATCTTGGCTGGCAGGACTGGAGTCAGTTTGGTAGCCCTCAGATTACAATAAATGGTCAACCTGACGATCGTGATAATAGGCTGAAAGATACATGGCATACGGCGGTGGGTGTGCAATATCATCCCGATGAGCAGTGGCGAATTAATGCCGGGGTCGCATTTGACAGTTCACCGTACAAAACACAAAGTAATGCCGCGCTTTCGTTACCGACCGGGGATGAATGGCGATTTGCCACCGGAGCTCAGTACCAGATTACCCCAGCCAGTAATATCGGGGTAGCCGTTGAGTATTTGCATATGCAGTCATCCAGCGTTAAATCTGATATCTATGCCGGTGAGTATAAAAATCCGTGGCTTTGGTTTGCCAGCGTTAACTACAGCTATCAGTTTTAGCATCGTTGTTATCAAGTCGAAATGTTATGTATTGTCAATAATCACCACGGCAAAGCATCCATCCACTAATGTTCAGTGACCGTCTGCTGGTGGACTTCTAAAAATCATTTAAATAAAAATAAATTTGTACTTTTAGTATTGCGCAACCTATGGTTTTAATATGAGGCTGTACTATTCTTCATGGAATATACGTAGAATCATAGCGTTATCTCAATCAAAAGAATACAGGTTTGAACATGCAAATTTCACCACCGGTACGCCCTGAACAAAGTATACAACGTTTAATACAAGTGCTTGAGCCGATTGCAGAAAAGCTTAAGGTTGTACCTCGACGCCGTATCATGTGGAAATACAAAAATAAGCCTCAGCTATATCTTTTCCTGCAAGGAGAACTCTCCATTTTACGTTCGTCTGATGGCCTGTTAATTGTGACTGTCTATGAACCTCATCTGTTCGGTATTGCCGAGATGATCCAGCCGGTCCATGGTCACTTATTACGCGCAGAAGCCGAGTCGACAATATTACGCGTGGATGCCGATAAAGCGCGAGAGCTCTTCCATCAACAAGGGTTGTGGGAAGATGCGGCGGCTGTGCTTTCATATCACACGGGTTATCTCTTTTATCGCGATGATCTAGTGGTACAGCAGCGTACCTATTCGGTGATACGAAACCATCTCGAGGAAATGATTTTGTTACCGGAAGAGACCCGCAAACGCATGTCTATTTTGGATTACATTCAGGATCGCACCCACTTATCACGCAGCAGCGTTTTAAATGTCATTTCAGCCCTAAAAAAAGGAGACTATATTGATTTTGAACGCGGGGGATATCTTACCACCATCAATAAATTACCTGAGCGATTTTGAGGAAATCCAAAAATAAATTAAAAAGCAATTATCACCACAACTTAAATACCCTATTGTAGCGACACGTTATTTGTATCAATCGTAACTGAAAGCCTCGATAGGAAAATCATGAAAAAGACGCTTATTACACTTATTATTGCTAACGCTTTTACAGCCACAACCGCTTTTGCTGCAGCGGATGTCGGAACCTGGTATGCTGGCGGAAAATTTGGTTGGTCACACTATTTTGACTCCAGCACCACTCAACAGAGCAATAATCACGGTGAAAAATTTGGAAATGTTGGCACCGATGGCGATAATGTTGGTGGCGGTGTATTCACCGGTTATCAAATTACACCATGGCTCGCCGTTGAAGGTGGTTATGATTATTTAGGTAATATGCAGTTCAATGGTAAAAATGGCGCATCAGGTTCGCAAATGAAAAGCCAGGGACTGCAACTCACACTGAAAGCAAGTTATGGTCTGAACGACGCCTGGGATGTATATGGTCGGGCAGGTGCCATGGGATATCGCTCAGAGTCCGATATTAAAGGGAATAATCGTTTTGATACCGGTGTCCGTCCGGTAGTGGCGGTAGGTACTGAATATGCCTTTAATAATAATTGGGCAGGGCGCCTTGAGTATCAATGGGTCAGCAATGTCGGTAACGAAAACCAGATTGGAGCAACCAGCGATGTCAGTTCTGTTACGGCGGGGCTGTCATATCGTTTTGGCCAGCATGACTAACCTTAGTTAATCAAACAGCCCATATTTAAGAGCCTCCTCATCCATCACTGAGGAGGCTCTTTTATTATTCAATAAGAGAATTAACCGACTGATTGATGCTCAACAGACCCGTTTGATTATGCTCCTTATAATAAAAATTGTTCATCTGTTGCATTTGCTCAAGCTTAGATAATGAAGCATACACCTGGTATGCCTGGCTATGAACATCAAACATCTCATTACGCTTAACATCATGAAGATAATCACTTTTTAGCGTGTTTGCCACGTTTTCAATTTGCAGTTTATTTTCTTGATATAACGACAAGGATCTCGAATTACTGCTCGATTTAGTCACGGAGTTATTCTGGATAACAGGAATAATCATTTTATTAATTCTAATTACTTTCTCCGATGGCGAAGAACTACAACCAGAGAGGGTTCCAATGATGAGTAATAGATATAGTGCACGCATATTTATTGACCTAAGGAGATGGATGCCAGTCATTATCTTTTTAAACAATCCATTGTCTACGGATGATTTATTTAAATAAAAATTTATAATTAAATATTTTTTAATGATACTGGCTTGTAAGGTTATGTTAACCTTTCAATACTCAATCACGCCGTCCTGATAAACATCGCATCGCAGATGCATATCAATAATCAATGAAGCAGTTTTGATCCTGCTTGAACATTTATTATTAGCAGAGAATTTATGAAACTAAATAAACGAGTAAGCTATCTGGCTTTAGCCGGTGTCTGTTCGACATCGTTAATGTCACTTCCTGCAATCGCACAGGAAGGGGCAAAAGATGCTACAGCTCAAACCAAAAGCGCGAATGATGCCTTATACGGGCAATTGCCATTCACTGATAAAACAGATTTCGTAAATGCCCATAAGGGATTTATTGCTCCGCTTCCCGATGAACTAATCAAAGGAAAGCAGGGGAACATTGTTTGGGATCCGCAGCAATATGCTTTTATCAAGGAAGGCGAAAAAGCTCCCGCTACGGTTAATCCAAGCCTGTGGCGCCAGTCGCAGTTGATCAATATCGGTGGTCTGTTCCAGGTTACCGATGGTGTATATCAAATCCGTAATCTGGATCTCTCGAATATGACCATAATGGAGGGGAAAGAGGGAATTACGGTCATTGATCCGCTGGTATCGGCAGAAACGGCAAAAGTCGGAATGGATCTTTATTATAAAAATCGCGGTAAAAAACCCGTTGTTGCCATCATTTATACGCACAGCCATGTTGACCACTACGGCGGCGTACGTGGTGTCGTGGATGAAGCTGATGTTAAATCCGGCAAAGTGAAGGTATATGCACCGGCTGGTTTTATGAAGGAGGCCGTATCTGAAAATATTATGGCAGGTAACGCCATGAGTCGCCGGGCCAGTTATATGTATGGCAATCTGTTAAAACCGGATGCAAAAGGTCAGGTAGGTGCAGGCCTTGGTACGACAACCTCTGCGGGTACGGTGACACTGATTGAACCTACTAATTACATTACCCACACCGGGCAGAAAGAAGTTATCGACGGTCTAACCTATGATTTCATGATGGCGCCTGGTTCAGAAGCGCCCTCTGAAATGCTGTGGTATGTAGAAGAGAAGGGAATGATTGAGGCCGCTGAAGATGTAACCCACACGCTGCATAACACCTATTCGCTGCGGGGCGCGAAGATCCGCGATCCGCTGGCATGGTCAAAATATATCAATGACGTTATTGGCCGCTGGGGAGGTAAGGCGAGCATTATTATTGCTCAGCACCACTGGCCAACCTGGGGTAATGAAAATGTTGTGAAGTTAATGAAGAGCCAGCGCGATATGTACCGTTACATCAACGATCAGACATTGCGGATGGCTAACCAGGGTCTGACTCGTGACGAAATCGCCGCTAACTTCAAACTGCCGTCTGGTCTGGAAAAATCATGGGCCAGCCGCGGATACTATGGTTCCGTTAGCCATGACGTGAAAGCAACTTATGTCTTTTACCTCGGCTGGTTCAACGGTAACCCGGCAACGCTGAACGAACTACCGCCAGTAGATGCCGCGAAGAACTATGTCGATTATATGGGAGGGGCCGATGCCATCATGCAAAAAGCAAAAGCGGATTATGCCCAGGGCAATTACCGTTGGGTGGCGCAGGTGACTAACAATATCGTCTTTGCGGATCCGAGCAATAAAGAGGCTCGTAATCTGGAAGCCGATGCTCTTGAGCAGATGGGTTACCAGGCAGAGTCCGGCCCATGGCGTAATTTTTATCTGACTGGTGCGCAAGAATTACGCAACGGTGTGGTAAAAGGCGCAACCCCCAATACCGCCAGCCCGGATACGGTTAAAGCTATGTCGCCGGAAATGTTCTTCGATTATCTGGCTGTACATATTAATGGCGAAAAAGCGGCAAATGCGCAGGCTGTCTTCAACGTTGATTTAGGCGCTGACGGTGGTAAATACAAGTTGGAACTGGAAAACGGTGTTCTTAACCATAGTGCTGATACTCAGGCCAGTCATGCTGATGCCTCCATTACGCTGAATCGGGCGACGTTGAACAAAATTATCCTGAAGGAAGAATCGCTGAAGCAAGCGGAAGAGAAGGGTGAGGTACAGATCACTGGCAATCACGCCAAACTTGACGAGTTCGTCGGATATTTAGACAGTTTTGATTTCTGGTTTAACATTGTGACACCTTAATTGTAGATAGAAATCATGTAATAGCCCGTCAGCAATGACGGGTTTTTTATTATTGCTGCGGTTCAATTATTAAGAATATAAAAGATCTAAAATATAATGTAGAAATATTTTATCCATAATGTTAATAATTAATGTAATTAAAGTAACACACCATATAATCTGTATATTTTTGTTTTCATGGACGAGAGTTTGTGTATCATGATATAATGGGGCGGAAAAATATGCAGGTTATTAACCTGTCCGTAGCATAAATGAATTTTTGAGGAGACCATTCCAGTGGGACGTAAATGGGCAAACATTGTTGCTAAAAAAACAGCTAAAGACGGTGCAACGTCTAATATATATGCAAAATTTGGTGTAGAAATCTATGCTGCCGCTAAGCAAGGTGAGCCTGACCCAGAATCAAACTCAGCTTTAAAATTCGTTATTGAGCGTGCAAAACAAGCCCAGGTTCCTAAGCACGTTATTGATAAAGCAATCGATAAAGCCAAAGGTGGCAGTGATGAAACGTTCGTGCAAGGGCGCTATGAAGGCTTTGGCCCAAGTGGTTCACTGATTATTGCTGAAACTTTGACTTCCAATGTTAATCGTACAATTGCTAATGTCCGCTCAATCTTCAATAAAAAAGGCGGGAATATTGGAGCAGCAGGTGCAGTCAGCTATATGTTTGACAATACCGGGGTGATTGTATTTAAAGGAACAGACCCTGACCATATTTTTGAAGTTTTGCTGAATGCCGAAGTGGATGTCCGTGATGTAACCGAAGAAGAAGGGAACATCGTTGTTTATACTGAATCTACAGATCTCCACAAAGGAATTGCTGCTTTAAAAGAAGCTGGCATTACTGAGTTTTCAACAACAGAATTAGAAATGATTGCTCAATCAGAAATTGAACTTTCACCTGAAGATTTAGAAATCTTTGAAGGACTCGTTGACGCTCTTGAGGCTGACGATGATGTTCAAAAAGTATATCATAACGTTGCAAACCTTTAATTGTAAATTAAAAGGGAAGTGTCACTGTGGCTGATTTTGAACTTATAAATTTGTTATAAAAACATCCAGCCAGATGCATTGATTATAAGAAATAGATAAAGTTTACGTAGAAAATCCAGGTGACTGTCTGTTTTACACTCAAAGCAGACAGTCATGTTCACTGTTTGCCCACAGGATGAGTCAGGGCGTTCTTTTCCCGGGAATCAAAAACCGCCTCCACGATCAAATGCGACTATAGCTTTGACCTTGTCGTTTATCATCACCGTTATCAACCCATTGAAAATGTAGCCAGGTCGGGCTAATTCGTAGCAGCGGACATCGCATCAGAGATACTATAGATATCAAACAAGTTTTTATTCGAAGGATCTTACTGAAGCTTTACCGCAGCAGCCGCAAGCAAACACACGGGTTGCTCAGCGCATTGATAAGCAGGAACAAATAGCGGAAGCGATTTTACGCTGAAGTTAGTTTCATTAAAGGATTCTGTGAAGATTGCTGGCAGACAGTTGGTGGCCAGGACCGCATGTATGAGTTCGACGAACAGAAACTCACGCCATGTTTCCGGCACCAGAACGGATAGAAAACTTATTCGCTTTAACCGAAGCCGGATTGGGGAAGGGTAAGCACGCGAGTGAGCACCATATGCTGAGGGCCATGAACTGAGAGACCATTATATTGCATTTAACATAATATACATTATGCGCACTAAGATGGAATGAGGAAGAATCTAAGGGTTTTATGGTAGTCCTTGTGCTGCTCAATAATGATGTCGAACCGTTGTTTAAAGCGCCGCGACCTAACTATTTTAGCAAACACAGTCCATTTCTTACGTCATCTCATACAGATAAGACCCCAGAATAGAAAATAAAAAAACGCCCACAGGTACGGCGGCGATAACAAGCATAATCAACACAATCATTTTGATAACACCACCCCATACAGCACTATTCCCATAAGCCAGAGAACGTCCTAACAGAATGATGACCACAACTAAAACAACGAAAACGAAGCCAGCAAAAAATGCAGCGGCTCCCCAATTCAAATTCATAGTGATATCTATCTCCCTTATTTATTCTGTGCGTCCCGGCATTGAAATGTTTCATTTAAAAACGGAAAGCAGCATGTCGGCGATTCTAAAGCAGATGCATGTAATCGTTATATACTGCTCCATGAGGCATCGCTCACTTTCAGAAAAACGGTAATAAAATTGACCACTATCCAGACAATGCGTAATAAAAATGCTCAACCCATCCAACGCCTGGCACTCTTACTGCTCTTTGCCTGTACGCTAACGGGATGCGTATTGACCCGCGTTTCCGACAGCGCACATGCCAAAGAAGTCGACAGCCTGAATGTTGTTGGTCTGAGTCTGGATGCCGCGAGACAAAGAGCGACTGAAAAAGGTTTTGTATGCAGCGAATATAGCAATCTCAATACGGTTGTCACCGATTATGGTCAACATCGATGGCTGCAAACTGAATGCAGCAAGAAAAGTGCTGAGCAATTTTGTCCGCAAACGCGTTTTGTGGTTCTCAATGTCGATCCTGAAACGAACAACGTCGTAGATGTGGGTAAATACATCGATCAATACACCTGTTTTTGAAACCTGAACACCGGCACCGGCACTGACTGTTGTATTAGATTGAGGACGCTAACTTGCTTATCAAAATCGTTATCGCAATGAGCGCATTTGCAGGAAATTCAGTGCTTTGCCGAATCGCGCTAAAGGGTATGCACGCCGATGCCATTTCTTTTAGCAGTCTCAGGTTAATCAGTGGTGCGATTGCCCTTTATTTATTCATCACGATAGCATCTGAGAGTAAAAAAATAGAGTTTAGATGGTTAAACGCCCTGCTACTTTGCATTTATGTTTTCTCATTTTCCGTTGCCTATGTTTCGCTCAATACCGGCACCGGCGCCCTGCTGCTCTTTGGTACCGTTCAGCTCGTCATGACGGTATGGGGATTAGCTCAGAAAGAAAAACTCGTAATATTAAAAATAACAGGGATTCTGGGAGCATTGGTTGGAATAGCGATATTGCTACTTCCTGGTGCTGAGCGGCCTTCCTTGTATGCCTCAGTCATGATGATTATTTCCGGTGTTGCCTGGGCTATGTACAGTATCGCAGGGAAAAAAATCACGCATGCCGTAGCCTCAACGAGTGGTAATTTCATCCTGACGGTCCCGGTTGCACTGATTATTCCCCTCATCTTTCATACCCATCTTCACATTGATATAAACGGAATAATGCTGGGAGTATTATCAGGCGCACTAACATCGGGAGGCGCTTACCTGCTCTGGTACTCGCTTCTTCCGTTGCTCAAAGCCACGACGGCCAGTACCATCCAGCTCAGCGTTCCTTGTCTCGCCACGCTCGGCGGGATCGTGTTTTTGGGTGAAACGCTCACCGCCAGGATCCTTCTTGCAAGCATTATTATTTTAGCTGGAATAGGCTTAGTTATTTTTTCTGATATGAGGAAGGGTTCAAAATAGTCTGACTAATTATCGGCAAAGACGATACAGGACGTGTTGTGCTAGCCGATGATCAGTCGGCAACGCGGGATGCAGGAACTCTTCAGTCTTATTCATGCCCAACCGTATCATCAGGCGCTCTGACGGTTTATTCAGTACGGAAGTAAATGAAACCACCTCACTTAACCCCAGCTCCTCGAAAGCAAACGTCAGGCATGCCTCGGCGGCTTCCAATGCCAGCCCCTGGTGCCAGTAGTCTTTAGCCAGACGCCAGCCTATTTCGGTACAGGGTGAAAAGTGAAATTTATCAGGCTGTGGATGTAAACCTACACACCCCACAAACTGGTGTGTTTCTTTAAGTTCAACGACCCAGAATCCCCAAC
>OJIU01000457.1_pt1 | contig 12741 bp, 6 predicted proteins | sample 1595961 | NCBI WGS metagenome assembly OJIU01 (sample SAMEA4350144, study PRJEB24818) | metagenome | biome: human; feature: gut; material: faeces | place: Denmark | collected 2013-09
CGCGCCCTGCGCCGCGGCGCTGTTTGGCGTCTCATACACTCCGTATCACGCCCTGTCGTTTGAAGCTGACAATTCATGCACCAGCGTATGGGGTGGTGGCTCGCAACTCTGCAACAAAACCGCCAGTGCAGAGCCCGGTTCGGTGCCAGACCCGCCTACTCCCGGAATGCCGCTGGCAAAAACCGCCCGTGCCCCGCGTTCGTCGTTGAAACTCCATAAATCCTCCAGCGAGCCGCCGCCGCGCCCAACGATCAGCACGTCACACTCACGCCGCGCGTTCGCCAGTTCAATGGCGCGAACGATCTGCCCTGGCGCATCGTCGCCCTGTACCGCAGTCGGGTAGATAATAACGGGCAAGGATGGATCACGACGCTTCAGCACATGAAGAATATCGTGCAGCGCAGCCCCGGTTTTCGAGGTAATCACTCCAACGCAGTGGGCTGGGGAAGGTAGAGGTTGCTTGTATTGCTGATCGAATAGTCCTTCAGCCTGCAGTTTAGCCTTCAGTTGCTCATATTTTTGTTGCAGCAAACCTTCGCCCGCGGGCTGCATGCTCTCAACAATTATCTGGTAGTCGCCGCGCGGTTCGTACAACGTTATATTGGCGCGTACCAGCACCTGCTGCCCGTGCTGTGGGCGGAACGTTACCCGGCGGTTGCTGTTGCGAAACATCGCGCAGCGCACCTGAGCGGTGTCATCTTTGAGCGTGAAATACCAGTGACCGGAGGACGGCTGGGTGAAATTCGAGATTTCACCGCTGATCCACACTTGTCCCATTTCCTGCTCAAGCAGCAAACGAACCGTCTGGTTCAGGCGGCTTACGGTAAAAATTGAGGTGGTCTGAGAGGATAACATGTGAGCGGGATCAAATTCTAAATCAGCAAGTTATTCAGTCGAAAGTAACATGCTCACAGAGGAGCGCAAGGTTTTTTTGCAAAAAAGTGTGGATGCAATCGGTTACGCTCTGTATAATGCCGCGGCAATATTTAATAACCTCCCAGGTGAGATATTGCCCATGCTACGTATCGCAAAAGAAGCCCTGACGTTTGACGACGTCCTCCTCGTTCCCGCTCATTCTACCGTTCTGCCGAATACTGCTGACCTCAGCACCCAGTTGACGAAAACCATTCGCCTGAACATTCCTATGCTCTCCGCAGCAATGGACACCGTGACGGAAGCGCGCCTGGCAATTGCCCTGGCCCAGGAAGGCGGCATCGGTTTTATCCACAAAAACATGTCTATCGAGCGCCAGGCTGAAGAAGTCCGTCGCGTGAAGAAACACGAATCTGGCGTGGTAACTGACCCACAGACCGTACTGCCAACCACTACCCTGCGCGAAGTGAAAGAACTGACCGAGCGTAATGGTTTTGCAGGCTATCCGGTTGTGACTGAAGATAACGAACTGGTTGGCATTATCACCGGTCGTGACGTGCGTTTTGTGACTGACCTGAACCAGCCGGTTAGCGTTTATATGACGCCGAAAGAGCGTCTGGTAACCGTTCGTGAAGGCGAAGCGCGCGACGTTGTCTTTGCCAAAATGCACGAAAAACGCGTTGAGAAAGCGCTGGTAGTTGATGACAGCTTCCACCTGCTCGGCATGATCACCGTAAAAGATTTCCAGAAAGCAGAACGTAAACCTAATGCCTGTAAAGACGAGCATGGTCGTCTGCGCGTTGGCGCTGCTGTAGGTGCGGGCGCAGGTAATGAAGAGCGCGTTGACGCGCTGGTTGCCGCTGGCGTTGACGTACTGCTGATTGACTCCTCTCACGGTCATTCTGAAGGCGTGCTGCAGCGTATCCGTGAAACCCGTGCTAAATACCCGGATCTGCAGATTATCGGCGGCAACGTTGCAACCGGCGCAGGCGCACGCGCGCTGGCGGAAGCCGGCTGCAGCGCAGTTAAAGTCGGTATCGGCCCTGGCTCTATTTGTACTACCCGTATTGTTACCGGCGTAGGTGTACCGCAGATCACCGCCGTTTCTGACGCCGTTGAAGCGCTGGAAGGTACTGGTATTCCGGTTATCGCCGATGGCGGTATTCGTTTCTCCGGCGACATCGCGAAAGCGATTGCCGCAGGCGCTGCCGCAGTGATGGTTGGCTCCATGCTGGCGGGCACCGAAGAATCTCCGGGCGAAATTGAACTGTATCAGGGCCGTTCTTACAAATCATACCGTGGGATGGGCTCTCTGGGCGCGATGTCCAAAGGTTCTTCCGACCGTTACTTCCAGAGCGACAACGCTGCTGACAAACTGGTTCCGGAAGGCATCGAAGGTCGCGTTGCCTATAAAGGTCGCCTGAAAGAGATCATTCACCAGCAGATGGGGGGCCTGCGCTCCTGTATGGGTCTGACCGGCTGTGGTACTATCGACGCGCTGCGAACGAAAGCAGAGTTTGTACGCATCAGCGGTGCGGGTATCCAGGAAAGTCACGTTCACGATGTGACCATCACCAAAGAGTCCCCTAACTACCGCATGGGCTCCTGATAAGTTTCCGCGCCCGGCTTTATGCCGGGCGAATTTGTTTCACTTGCCTCGGAATTAGCGTCAATGACAGACAATATTCATAAACATCGCATTCTCATCCTTGATTTTGGATCGCAGTACACTCAGTTGGTTGCTCGTCGCGTACGTGAACTGGGCGTCTACTGTGAACTGTGGGCATGGGATGTTACGGAAGCACAAATTCGCGAATTCAACCCAAGCGGTATCATTCTTTCCGGTGGTCCGGAAAGCACCACCGAAGAAAACAGCCCGCGTGCGCCGGAATACGTTTTCAATGCGGGCGTGCCGGTGTTCGGCGTGTGCTATGGCATGCAGACTATGGCAATGCAGCTCGGTGGTCATGTTGAAGGTTCTAACGAACGTGAATTCGGCTATGCGCAGGTTGAAGTTCAGACCGATAGCGCGCTTGTCCGCGGTATTGAAGACTCTCTGACCGCAGACGGCAAACCGCTGCTGGACGTGTGGATGAGCCACGGCGACAAAGTAACCGCCATTCCGGAAGGTTTCGTGACCGTTGCCAGCACCGACAACTGCCCGTTCGCCATCATGGCGCACGAGGAAAAACGTTTCTACGGCGTGCAGTTCCACCCGGAAGTGACCCACACCCGTCAGGGCATGCGCATGCTGGAGCGTTTTGTGCGTGACATCTGCCAGTGTGAAGCGCTGTGGACGCCGGCAAAAATTATCGATGACGCCGTTGCCCGCATCCGCGAGCAGGTTGGCAATGATAAAGTGATCCTCGGTCTGTCCGGCGGCGTTGACTCCTCCGTTACCGCGATGCTGCTGCACCGTGCGATTGGCAAAAACCTGACCTGCGTATTCGTTGACAACGGTCTGCTGCGTTTGAATGAAGCTCAGCAGGTTATGGATATGTTCGGCGACCACTTCGGCCTGAATATCGTTCACGTTGAAGGCGAAAAGCGTTTCCTGGACGCGCTGAAAGGCGAGAACGATCCAGAAGCTAAACGTAAAATCATCGGCCGCGTATTCGTGGAAGTATTCGACGAAGAAGCGCTGAAGCTGGAAGACGTTAAGTGGCTGGCGCAGGGCACCATCTATCCGGACGTGATCGAATCCGCAGCTTCCGCGACCGGTAAAGCGCACGTCATCAAATCTCACCACAACGTGGGCGGTTTGCCGAAAGAGATGAAGATGGGTCTGGTAGAGCCGCTGCGTGAGCTGTTCAAAGACGAAGTGCGTAAGATTGGCCTGGAGCTGGGGCTGCCGTATGACATGCTCTACCGTCACCCGTTCCCGGGGCCAGGTCTGGGCGTACGCGTGCTGGGCGAAGTGAAGAAAGAGTACTGCGACCTGCTGCGTCGCGCGGATGCTATCTTCATTGAAGAGCTGCACAAAGCTGACCTGTACAACAAAGTAAGCCAGGCGTTCACCGTATTCCTGCCGGTACGTTCCGTTGGCGTTATGGGCGATGGCCGTAAGTACGACTGGGTTGTTTCCCTGCGTGCTGTTGAAACCATCGACTTTATGACCGCGCACTGGGCGCACCTGCCGTATGACTTCTTAGGCCGCGTATCCAACCGCATCATCAACGAAGTGAACGGTATTTCCCGTGTGGTGTATGACATCAGCGGTAAGCCGCCAGCAACGATTGAGTGGGAATAATATCCCTCTCTGTTCGCGGTTTCTGAACCGGTAGTATGCAAAAACCCTCTGTTTAAAGAGGGTTTTTTATTGCCCGTATGCCAGCAAGCGCGTCTGGCGAATGTTATAGCGTGGGATACTAATCGACCAGCTGTAGCTGGGGCTGAGATTGGGGTGCCACGTTCTCCACGCGTATATCCATCTGCGGATACGGCAGGGCAATGTGGTTGTCGTCCAGGGCCTCTTTAATGTTTTCCAGCAGATCGTAATAGGTATTCCAGTATTCGATGTTGGGTACCCATACGCGGACGTAAAAATTCAACGCTGAAGCGCCCAGTTCGCCCAGACGAACGGTTACCCCACGTTGCTTATCGATGCGACTGTCCTGCTCGATGATATGGTTAATCACGCGCTTAACATCTGCGATCCGGCTCTGATATCCCACGCCAATCACCAGGTCGATACGGCGAAACGGGTGGCGGGAATAGTTAATGATGTTATCCGCAATGATCTTACCGTTTGGAATCACCACTTCTTTGCTGTCAGCGGTGAGCAGGGTAGTGGAGAAGATGTGCACCTTTTCTACCGTTCCGGTGACTGCGCCAATCTGCACGACTTCTCCGGCGCGGAAAGGACGCAAAGAGACCAATAATACGCCTGCGGCAAAGTTGGAAAGCGATCCTTGTAGCGCGAGACCAATAGCCAGTCCGGCGGCCCCAATGACGGCAATAATGGAAGAGGTTTCAATACCGACGCGGCCCAACGCGGCGACAACGGAAAAAGCGAGGGTGATGTAACGTACCAGCGCGGTGAAAAACTGGATAATGGTCCGGTCAACTTTACGTTTTAACAGTAACTTTTCCAGGCCACGGGAAAGCAGACGAGAGACAAATTTACCGATAAACAGTAAAATCACGGCGGCAACGATATTCCAGCCGAATTGAATAACCGCATCGCTGTGCCCGGCAATCCATTCAACACCGCTTCTTATTTTCGGAAATAATGAAAAACCACTCATGGTATTACCCTGTACAATTTAATAATGGTAACAATTCAAATAAGCATTTAATTTCATGCAAAATATTAATATTTTCGCCCGTGATATTTTCTGGCGATATTGATTAGCGTCTATTTGAGCACTGTGTGTCTTTTTTATATCCAGTAAACCGGAACGTAAAAAATCAGCGCGAATGGTGCGGTGAAGTGGGATGAAAAGATTGTGTATTTGTGCGAAAAATACGGTCGATTATCCGATAATACAGCGAGGGTGGTGGGGGAAGTGTATGAAGTTTCATCACGCAAATCCCTTACCGGATGGTTAAATGTCAGGCGATTAGCCATCCGGTAAGGAATCTTAATGCTGGGGATATCACAGGTGCGAGAGATCAGCGCACGTCGGTTTGAGCAGGAGATGCCTGTTGCGGCTGAGTTATCTGCTGAGATTCTTTTTTGTTCTGGTGGTGGTGCCACGCACCTATGGCGGAGTAGACGAAGCGTCCGAAGAAGAAGAGAAAGCTGATAAGCAGTACGATCCGGATCATGCGACTGTTAAATCGGTGTCGTTTGCGTAGGCTGGTAACCTGGCTCACAAAAGGTTCCTTGTAGTGTACCCAACTGAGGGCGATACTTACATTAAGGCATACTGTGAGGGAATGGTCAATTCTTCGTTATGTAAAATTGCCTCAGTGGTTTTATCCATTTATGTTATGGAAATTAATATTATTATTTGCATGAATAATGAGATAACGATAAAAAACCATGAAAAGAGTAATAATTGATTAATGAGAGACTTTTTTTTTGATGTGTATCAAGCATCCCCCTTTGCTGCCAACTAAAATTGATGAATCATTGTGATGTATTTTACTTTATCGTTTTAACGTCAGGTGGGATGCCTGTCTGAATACCCCCTGCAGGATGTGCGGGATTCTACTGAGCATCTATGAAACTCAATAAAAATTATATTGGTATTAGAGATAAATGGTGGGCGTTACCTCTCATCTTGCCTTCATTACTGTTGCCTGTATTGAGCACTGCCAACACCTATGCCCATATTAGTACCGGGACAGTAATTCTTTTCTATCTGCCTTTAGCGCTGATGATTAGCCTGATGTTGTTTTTTGGTTGGGCTGCATTACCCGGAATTATCATTTCCATTATTTGGTACAAATATCCGCAGGTTGGGCTATTTGAAACACTCTCAATAATTTCGCACTTTATTGTTACCATCGTGCTTAGTTGGGGAGGGTATAAGGTATTTTCTCCCCGACGAAACAATGTTTCCCACGGCGATTCCCACCTGATGTTCCAGCGCATGTTTTGGCAGGTCTTCTGCCCGGCGACGCTGTTTTTGATACTCTTCCAGTTTGCCGCGTTTGTGGGCGTCTATGAGAGCAAATCGGGTATGGTAGGCGTTATGCCCTTTAATACTGGTACGTTGATCAACTATCAGGCCATGCTGGTCGGGAATCTGGTTGGGGTTCCACTGTGCTATTTTATTATTCGAACGATACGTAACCCTTTGCATGTGAGAGGCTATTTTTCTCAGTTAAAGCAGCAGTTTGATACCAAAGTCACCAAAACTGAGTTTGCTGTCTGGTTGATTATATTGACCGTGCTGATGGCATTGTTGTGCATGCCGTTAAATGAGCAAAGCTCAATATTTAGTACCAATTATACCCTGTCATTGTTGCTGCCTGTGATGCTATGGGGAGCTATGCGTTACGGTTATAGATTTATTTCGTTGATATGGGCGGTCGTACTTATTACCGCGATACATTATTATCAACGCTATATGCCCTGGTATTCGGGCTACGATACCCAGCTTGCCATTACCTCATCAAGTTACCTGGTTTTCTCCTTCATCGTAAATTTCATTGCCGTACTGGCAACGCGCCAACGGTTTGTTACCCGGCGCAACCATCGTCTGGCCTTCTTTGACCCCATGGTGCATATTCCGAATTTGCGCGCGTTGAACCGGGATTTGAAAAAAGCGCCATGGTCAGTGCTCTGCTTTTTGAGTGTTCCGGGCATGGAACTGCTGGTGAAAAATTACGGCATTATGCTGCGTATCCAGTACAAGCAAAAACTCGCCCAGTGGGTAACGCCGATGCTGGAACAAGATGAGCATGTCTATCAGTTATCGGGTAATGATTTAGTTTTGCGTTTTAATACCGAGTCGCATCAGGAACGCATTGAAGCGCTGGACAGGCATATCAAGCAGTTTCGTTTTATCTGGGATGGCATGCCGTTACAGCCGCAGGTGGGGATCAGTTTTTGCTATGTCCGTTCTCCTGTTAACCACATCTATTTGTTACTGGGAGAGCTAAGCACCATCGCCGAGCTTTCTCTGGCGACCAATGCGCCAGAGAATTTGCAGCGACGGGGCGTGATGCACCTGCAACGTGACCTGAAAGATAAGGTTGCGATGATGAATCGCCTGCAGCAGGCGCTGGAGCACAATCGCTTTTTCCTGATGGCGCAGCCGATTTCTGGCGTACGCGGCGATGTTTATCATGAAATCCTGCTGCGTCTTCAGGGGGACGACGGGGAGACTATCGCCCCTGATAACTTCTTGCCGGTAGCGCATGAGTTTGGTTTGTCCTCCAGCATCGATCTGTGGGTGATTGAAAATACGCTGAAATTTATGGCGCAGAATCGGGAAAAAATGCCCGCCCGTCGATTTGCGATTAACTTATCACCTACGTCGGTATGCCGCGCCCGACTTCCGCATGACATCAACCAGCTACTGGCTAAGTACAAAGTCGAGGCGTGGCAGCTGATTTTTGAGGTCACGGAAAGCAATGCCTTAACCAATGCGGAACAGGCGCAGGCAACGTTGCTGCAGTTGCAATCATTGGGATGTCAGATTGCGATTGATGATTTTGGTACCGGTTATGCCAGCTATGCGCGGCTGAAGAATGTGAATGCCGATATTCTAAAAATTGACGGCAGCTTTATTCGCAATATCGTTTCGAACAGCCTCGACTACCAAATTGTGGCGTCCATTTGCCACCTGGCGCGAATGAAAAGAATGCTGGTGGTTGCGGAGTACGTCGAAAGCGAGGAAATACGCAGTGCGGTGATTTCGCTGGGAATTGACTACATGCAGGGGTATCTGATTGGTAAACCGCAACCGCTGCACGAAACGCTGGAAGAAAAGGTGCCAGAAGAACTGGCACCTGCTGAGAGCTTATGCGGCGATATCGGGTGAGCTTTCTTCTTCAATTTTGAGACGCCAGCCGGTTACGGCTTCCCAGTATTGCTGCTCTTTTTCCAGATCGAGCAGCACCAGCGCATTCTGGCTGAACCAGTCATGCGGGAAGCGTAAAGTCCAGTGGTTGTCGTCGGTAATCAGGGTCAGCGTCGGTGGCGTGGTGGTTGCCTGACGCTGATTATTCAGCAGCACGCCCAGGCGTAGCAGCTGAATTAACGGTAGAAACTGTTTTTTCTTGAACAGCGTAAAGCGGGGCAAATCATCCAGCTTCACCGCTTTGCGATGATAACGAACTAAGGTTGCCATCATCAGCTGTTGTTCCTGATTAAAGCCCGGCAAATCACTGTTTTGCAGGATATAAGCAGAGTGGCGATGTAAACCGCTGTGGTTGATGTTCAGCCCAACCTCATGCAGCATCGCCGCCCAGCGCAGTAACGCTTCCAGTTGCGGATTGGCCAGTTTTGGCTGCTGCGTATGCCACTGATCGTACATTTGCATCGTCGTTTCCAGTACGCGCCGGGCCTGTTCACTGTCGATGTTGTACTGGTTCGCCAGACTGCTGGCGGTACGGCTGCGAACGTCCTGGTGGCGAAAACGTCCTTCCATCTCGTACAGTACGCCTTCACGTAGCGCGCCATCAGAAAGGCGAAGTTCGCGGATAGCCAGCGCGTCAAAAACGCCGCACAGAATCGCAAGCCCGGGCACAAACACCGCTTTTCGCTCTTCTGACAGCCCTGGCAGGCTGAGGGCTTCGAATGACGCATGTTTCAGTACTTCGGATGTCAGTTTGTCCAGGCGTTCGGGAGTGATGAAACCATCTTTCTCGCCCATCTCCAGCAGCACTTCGTGTGCCGCTTTAATCGTACCCGATGCGCCCATCGCAACGTTCCAGCCCTGAATGCGAAACTGCCAGGTTAAGGTTTCGAGCTTTTGCGCTGCCGCCATGCGGGCACGCTGGAAGTTTTCCCGACTGATAACGCCGCCCGGGAAATACATCTGGGCAAAACTGACGCAGCCCATACGACGGCTTTCGACCAGTTTGGGTTCGAAATCTTCGCCGATCACCAGTTCTGTTGAGCCACCGCCAATATCGATAACCAGCTTGCGACCTTTTTCCGGCTGGGTGTGCTCTACACCCATAAAAATCAGTCGGGCTTCTTCATTACCGGAAATAATCTCAATCGGGTAGGGGATGACTTTTTCTGCGCGCTTGAGAAAATCGGTCGCATTCAGCGCCTGACGCAAAGTATGGGTACCCACGATGCATACGCTTGATGGGGGAAAGCCCTGCAGGCGTTCGGCGAACAGCGACAGACAGCTTAATCCGCGCTCCATTGCCTCTTCGCTCAGCTTGTTGTCTTCGCCGAGACCATCAGCCAGATGAACGCGTTGTTTCAGGCGTCCGATAATTTGCATAGCGCCATCAACCACACGGGCAATGACCATATGGAAACTGTTTGAACCAAGGTCGACCGCAGCAAATTCCTGCGGTCGCGGAGTCTTGTCGTGTATTGGCATATCTTTAGTCAGGTTGCTCGAGTGATTTGATGTAGTCGTAAATCGCCAATTGTGACTGAACCTTACGGCGATTTCCGCGCGGTACGTAGCGATTACTGAGTTCTTTATCGATGAAGCGAGCCTTCACCGTGTCGCTGAACAGGATATCGATAATATCCAGCACACGCTGCTTAAGACGCGGGTCCAGCAGCGGCGTGGCGACTTCGATGCGATAGTCGATATTCCTGGTCATCCAGTCTGCGGAGGAGAGATATACCTGCTTGTCGCCGCCGTTTTCGAAGATATAAACCCGGTCGTGTTCAAGGTAGCGGTCAACGATGCTTATCACGCGAATATTATCACTGATGCCTTCCAGATTCGGGATCAGGGAGCACATACCGCGGATCAGCAAATTAACCGGCACGCCCGAGCAGGACGCCGCATACAGGCGGTCAACGAGGCCTTTATCGACCAGATTGTTAAGTTTTAGCGTAATACCGGAAGGCCGCCCTTGCTGTGCGTTGGCGATTTCTTTGTCGATCATCGCGTACAGCAGACGGCGTGAGTTCTGTGGAGAAACCAGCAGATAATCGAACGTCACCGGACGATACGGGTTCTCGATAAAGTTGAACACCCGACGCACTTCGTTGGTAATGCGCGAATCGGCGGTCAGCAAAGAATAGTCAGTATACAGGCGCGCCGTTTTTTCATTGAAGTTCCCGGTACCGATGTGGGCGTAGCGCACCACCTCGTCACCTTCTTTACGCGAGATAAGGAACAGCTTGGCGTGAATTTTCAGGCCCGGCGCGGAGAAAATGACGTGAACACCCGCTTCGGTCAGACGCTTGGCCCAATGAATGTTGGCTTCTTCATCAAAGCGCGCCTGCAATTCCACCACTACGGTGACTTTTTTACTGTTATGCGCGGCATGGATCATCGCGTCGATGATGCGCGAGTCTTTTGCCACACGGTAGATGTTGATCTTTATCGCCAACACGCTCGGGTCGAAAGAGGCCTGACGCAACAGCTCAAGAACATGTTCAAAGGTGTGATACGGGTAATACAGCAGCACATCGCGCTCGCGGATTGCATCAAATCCGTTGCGAAACTTCTCGTTGTCGAACCAGATATGGCGTAAACGAGGAAGTGGTTTGTTCACCAGGTTAGCTTTGCCAACGTTGGGGAAGTTAATAAAGTCTTTGAAGTTATGGTAGCGCCCGCCGGGAACAATTGAGTCGTAGCGAGAAATCGTCAGTTTTTCACGCAGCACCTCGACCAGCGCATTGGGCATGTCGCGCTGATAGACAAAACGTACAGGCTCTGCGGTCAGACGCTGTTTCAGGCTGGATGACATCAGCTCCATCAGGCTCGATTCCATCTCGTGCACCAAATCGTATTCGGCGTCGCGGGTCATTTTCATCGAATAAGCGTTTAGCGCATCGTAATCAAAGAACCCTTTGAAAATGTCGTCCAGGCAGTAGCGTAAGATGTTGTCCAGCAGGATCATCGGTTTGCGACGCCGCGGGGTTTCCGGCGGCAGATTCACAAAGCGTGGAACCTTGTCGGAAGGGATTTCCAGCAGCGCGTAGCGGATCGAATCACCGCGAATAATTTCTACCGCCAGATAGGTGTAGTCATCTTTCAGGAACTGAACTAAATCCGTCTCGCGGTTAATCAGGATCGGCGTAATATGCTGGCGAAGATATTGCTTAAAGTAATGGCGTAACCAGCTCTGTTGATTAACCGATAGCTGACGTTCGTTGATTAAGAAAATCTGGTTGCGCGCCATCTCCAGCAGCAACTCGTTGTACAGGCCGTCAAATTCCTGATCGGCTTTTAATACGCGGGCCTGGATTTTGCCTAACAGATGGCGGGAGTGAGAGTTTGAACCCTGTTCTTCGCTAATAATGATTCGGCGCTTCAGTTCGGCAAAACGAACCTTGTAAAACTCGTCGAGGTTATTGGAATAGATGCCTAAGAAACGCATCCGTTCGATCAACGGGTTTGACTTATCAGCAGCTTCCTGGAGTACACGTTCATTGAACGCTAACCAACTGAGTTCTTTCTCGATGTATAGCTTTTCCTGACCCATTACCACTTTTACTCCGTTTCATTCACGGGACACTACCGATTTATTATGGCGAGCATTGCTCTCAGATGTCCAACTGTGCCAGAAAAATATGACAATAAACCGTCTGATAGCAAAGAGAAAGGGGGGAGCGTAGATGAATACCGGAGATGTTAACCGGAAAAGGTAATCATGCCTGTAGACCGGATGGTGAGATCCGGCTTACAGGCTGGTTTTTATTATTCGTCGGCGGCGTAGCCTTGTGGCGGCAGACGAACGCCGTCCAGCCATGCTGCGTTATCACGCATCTTCAGGCGACCATCGGTAAACCAGCTTACTACCAGTGGGTAAATGGTATGTTCCTGGGCCTGGACCCGGGCCGTGACATCATCTTCGCTGTCGCCTTCAAATACCGGAACCTTGGCCTGGAGAATAACCGGTCCGCCGTCCAGTTCATCGGTGACAAAATGGACGGAAGTTCCATGCTCTTCATCACCGTTTTCCAGAACCTGACGGTGCGTGTGCAGGCCGGGATATTTCGGCAATAAAGACGGATGGATATTCAGCAATCGCTCAGAATAGTGAGCGACAAACGCCGGGCTGAGAATGCGCATATAACCGGCCAACACGACGACATCGGGCGCATAGGCGTCAATCTCTTGAATCAACTGGCGGTCGAATGCTTCGCGTCTGGCAAACTGGGCGGCCTCCAGCGGGTGCGCCGGGATTTTCGCTTCGCGTGCGCGGTCAAGGCCGAACGCATCGGGCTTGTTACTGAATACTGCGCGGTTGGGGGCATTGGTTTTTTTCTGTTTGCAGGGTTCATTTCACGTCCTGCAATTGGTTCCGTTGCCGGGAATG
>OJIU01000460.1_pt1 | contig 12708 bp, 14 predicted proteins | sample 1595961 | NCBI WGS metagenome assembly OJIU01 (sample SAMEA4350144, study PRJEB24818) | metagenome | biome: human; feature: gut; material: faeces | place: Denmark | collected 2013-09
GCCGGGGCGGGTGTGGTTAAGAGACAGAGGGCGCACTGATGCCCCGACTGGCGGTTAATCTGGTCGGGCCGCATTATTTCGATGGCGATAACCAGTTGCGGCAGGGCACCTATGCCACCCTGGACAGCAGCCTGGGCTGGCAGGCGACTGAACGGATGAACATTTCCGTCTATGTCGATAACCTGTTCGACCGTCGTTACCGTACCTATGGTTACATGAACGGCAGCAGCGCCGTCGCGCAGGTCAATATGGGGCGCACCATCGGAATCAATACGCGTATTGATTTCTTCTAATAGTTTATAAAGGGATGCAGCAACCGCATCCCTATTACAACTGAATTGGTATATTCAACAACGACGAAGATACGACCGACTCTACAGTACTGCTGCCCCATATTGAACAAGCCCCTACTGACGCCGAAATCTTAACCGATCATACTGATGTCATTTACTCCACCAGCGTTGAGCCCATTGTGACAGGGCGTAATGCTGCACTGACACAGATTGAGACACAGATACGCCAGCTTAACGATATCACCGAAGTATCGGTGGCAAAACGGCTCTGGACTGGGCTATGAAGCAGGATTTTCGCTGCGGCGGCTGGTTACTGGAAAAAACTGAAACTGCTATGAAAGTCATCACCCGCAACCTCGATCGCGGTATATGGCGGGTCATGATCGGCAGTGCGAACCAGACGGCAATGGCATACTGGAAACCAATAAAAAAGAAAAAACCCAAGTCGCATAACGACTTGGGTTTCATGTTTGGCGGAAGCGTAGAGATTCGAACTCTAGAACCCTTTCGGGTCGCCGGTTTTCAAGACCGGTGCCTTCAACCGCTCGGCCACGCTTCCAATGAGGCGCACTATAAACATCCCGAACGGACCTGTAAAGCACCAATGTGTTCGTTTGCCTGAAAAACAGCCAAAATGTTATTAATCGACTGAAATAACAACAAATTGACCGTTTATTCAGCACAAATGCAGGACTGCAGCACTCAATGTTTTTTGATGAACATATCTTTGGTGTAGTAGTTTCCCCGGTTATCCGGCGCAAATCCCCCCACCCACGGCTTCACGAGATGCGTACGGACATAGTGGTAAACCGGAATCGCTGGCACATCCTCGCCTAAAAGGTCTTCAGCCTGCTGGTAGTATTTGCCTCGCTCCTGGAGCGAAGTTGCTTTCGCTGCATTTCGCATCGCTTCGTCAAAGGCGGGATTACTGTACTTCGTTGTATTTTCACTATCACCGGTACGGAAAATATTGAGGAAGCTTGAGGCATCATCATAATCGGCTATCCACGCATAGCGCACGACGTCAAAATTACCGGTATGCATAGTATCCAGCATGGTTTTCCATTCCTGATTTTGCAGTTTCGCCTCTACGCCAAGATTTTTCTTCCACATTGACGATGCGGCAATGGCAATACGCTGGTGCGTTTCGAAGGTGTTGTAGAGCAGATTTACGTTAAGCGGATGTTCAGGGCCAAAACCGGCTTCAGCCAGCAGTTTCTTCGCTTCGGCAATACGTTTTTCGAGCGGCCACGACGCATATTCCGGCGCATGCAGTTGAACTCCCCCTATTTCCGGCTGGCTGATAACCCACGCCGCGCGTTGCCCCTGCCCCATCACCTTTTGTGCAATGATGTCTTTATCTAACGCCATATTTAGCGCCCGACGCACGCGCGGGTCATTAAATGGCGCTCGGGTCGTATTGAACTGATAGTAATAAGTCGAAAGCTGAGGTGAAACATGGAGTTCATCGCCCATCGTCTTCTTCAACTGCGCGAACTGATTGACCGGTACGCTATACACAATGTCGATTTCACCAGCCTTATAGCGGTTAACGTCAGCGGACTCGGAACTGATGGGCAAATAGGTGACCTTATTAATAATCGTGTGCCGATCGTCCCAATAATGTGGGTTACGCTCGGCAACAATGCGCTCATTGACCACCCACTGCGATAATTTGTACGGTCCGCTACTGACAAAATGTTCTGGTCGGGTCCACTTATCGCCAAAGCGGCCTATTAGCACTTTATCCAGCGGGACCAGCGACGGGTGCGCCAGCATCGCCAGAAACGCCGCCGTCGGCTGCGTCAGGATAATCTCCAGCGTGTTGTCATCGAGGGCTTTTACCCCCAGCGTGGCGGGATCTTTTTTCCCTTGAGCAATATCGAGGGCGTTTGCAACATGCATATTGCCCAAATACGAAGAATAAGGTGAAGCCGTTTGCGGCGAGACCAGGCGCTGCCAGCTCCAGACAACATCCTGCGCGGTAATAGCAGAACCATCTGACCAGGTTATGCCCGGGCGTAAATGAAAGGTCCAGACGGTATTGTCTTTGTTCTCCCAGGACGCGGCAAGACGGGGTTCAATAGACCCATCGGACTTAACTGCCACCAGTCCGTCGAACATATCGCTGATTAAATTAAACTCAACGTTGCTTTCAACTTTATGCGGATCCAGCGACGCTGGCTCGCTGCCGTTATTTCTGACCAGTTCCTGTTTTTCTGCAAGTAGTGTTCCTGCGGGAACATTAGCCGCTCTCGCCGCGCCGTTAATAGACATCAAACAGACAGCTAACAGCGTAAACGTCAATATCTTCGATTTATGTTGAATCATTCCCTTTACCTTATTGCTCTGTTTTAGGTAGACACCGTTGTCACTGTCAGAGAGATTCGGGAATAACGCAATATTTTTCAGTTACCTGGCAGATGTGGATCTGACATTTTTGCACATACAGTGCTAACATCTGATTCGGGAGCTTTTGTTGAAATAATATGCTTGAGCCCGGCGGGTTAAAATGCGTAAAGATGGGTAAAACCGCTGTGTCATTCCCCTTGATTTCATTATCCTCCATCATTAATTACATCTGTCATAAGAGAGTGACTCATGGATCGTATTATTAGTTCTTCGCGCGATCGTACATCGCTACTCAGCACGCATAAGGTGCTGCGCAATACCTATTTCCTGCTCAGCCTGACGCTGGCGTTTTCGGCGATCACTGCGACTGCCAGTACCGTACTGATGTTGCCTTCTCCGGGACTTATCCTGACGCTGGTGGGTATGTATGGTCTGATGTTCCTGACTTATAAAACGGCTGATAAACCGGTTGGTATTCTGTCAGCTTTCGCTTTCACCGGCTTCCTGGGCTACATTCTGGGACCGATACTGAACACATACCTGTCTGCGGGCATGGGTGATGTTATCGCCATGGCTTTGGGTGGTACGGCGCTGGTCTTCTTCAGTTGCTCGGCCTATGTACTGACCACACGTAAGGATATGTCCTTCCTCGGCGGTATGCTGATGGCAGGTATCGTGGTGGTGCTGATTGGTATGGTTGCAAATATTTTCCTGCAACTGCCGGCGTTACATTTGGCGATCAGCGCGGTATTTATTCTGATTTCTTCAGGCGCAATCCTGTTTGAAACCAGCAATATCATCCGTGGCGGTGAAACCAACTACATCCGTGCCACCGTCAGCCTGTACGTTTCGCTGTACAACATCTTCGTCAGCCTGCTGAGCATTCTGGGCTTTGCGAGCCGCGATTAAGCAGCATCACTGATACGAAAAAAGAGAATGCCAGTGGCATTCTCTTTTTTTTATACCTTATTCACCCTTGCAGATATAAGTAGGATAACGCCGGTCCTGAATCAGCCACACCGAGGGCGATAGCTCAGAGATGGTGAGATAATAGCGGGAGCCCGGCGAGGCAAAGCTGCCCCATTGAGCATCGGGGGTGTTGTCATTGTGTCGACGCCAGGTTTTGGCGTAGCTCAAGACAATAACCTTATCATCTTCCCGTCGCTCCCACGTAAAATCTACGTCCCTGTCAACGATAAGGCTCCGACCTTCAGCCTTTGCAGCACCTTTGTACGTGGTCAGGCCGGTACCATTACGATGAAAATAGAACTGAGCAACGGCATTGACCTTCACTTCATTCACCTTTCCTTCATAGCGCGTAAAATTAAACTCAGTGCTGCAGGCCAACGCATCGCGTTTATAGGCTCCGCCCGTGTAGATAAAGAGCGCAACCGCTCCTCCAATTAATGCACCACCCAGCCCAAACAAAAGTTTGATTTTCATTCTTCCGCCCCGTTTTTGTAGCGAATGGTTTTACACAGGCTGGTTTCACTGACCGGACAAGCGCCAATGAATACTTCATCAGCCGCGGCAAGCGAAAAACGGGCACTGAAATAATAAATATCGTACTCCTCGCGCTCGCAAGCCACGTTATTGGCCTCCAGTCGCTCCGCTAATTTCGATAGCACTAAGGGTCGTCCATGATCGTTGATAATCCAGATACTGCAACGCGCGATTTTTTCCTCGACCGGCTTTAATTTCGCCGGAACGGTTATCTCCAGCGGGCGGCTAAAATAGATGCTCGCCCCCAACGCAGCAACGATCAATGCCGCTATAATCAACCACCTTTTCAGGAACATGCGCCAGGGCAGTACGGCTTGTTGCCCGAAAGGGGGTTGCGGATCAGCAGCCTGAATGTTCTCTCCTGGCTGAAAAATTACATCGGCATCAAAACGGAAGCCATAACGCGGGACAGTGACGATAAATTCGTGCCCCTCTCCCAGAGACTGGAAGCTTTTACGCAGTTCGCTTACCGCCTTATTGAGATTATTCCCCGATGGCGTAAAGCCAAACTCTTCCCACACGCGAGCGATCAATTCCTCCCGGCTCAGGTCGCGTCCTCTGTGTTTAATAAATTCCTGCAAAAGACGAACGGCTGGCGCCGAAAGTGTTAATACAGACTCGGGTTGTCCAACAAGACTTATTACATGTGCTTCAGGATCAAATAACAACGAATTATTGCATATAAAAAACATCTTTTATTCTCGGCTGTTACCGCATGCTTTTTATTCCCTGGTACATCGACATGAAAACCGCCCCCTGAACTGCTTGTTTTTTCATCAGAAGGAATTTTCATTACATCCCTGGTCACGGTATTTTCGCTTAACTATACAACCTTAAAGCCAGAAAAGCAGGATAAAAAACTGTATATAAAGAGTTAACTAATACAAATTTTCACAAACCGCTGTTCTGGTTAAAGTTTCCCTGCCCTGAAGCCATACGAAAGCAGACGGTGTCCTGGTGTTAACGCGCCGCCTTTAAACTCAGAGCAGGCAGACTGATTGTGAAACAGAAAAAAAGAGTGAGCATGACAACCGCCTTTTATGTCGCCGCGCTGTCATTGCCATTTTTCTCAGAAATGACAATGGCCAATATGAGCGTATATCCCATGGAACTGAATGTAGACAGATCCGGTGCGGCGCAAATTAAGGTGGCTTCCAAAACGGATGATATTCAGTTCATTCGGGTGAGGCAAAAGAAAATTCTTAATCCCGGAACGCTTCAGGAAAAAGAAATCGACGTCGCTTCGTGGAAAGAAGGTGGCGTGGTGGTTACGCCAGAAAAATTTGCTCTTGCTGCAGGCGCAATGCGCGTTGTTCGTCTGGTATCGCTTATTCCGCCGAAAAAAGAGACCACCTGGCGCATCTATTTTGAAGGAGTAAAACAACCTGACAACATTATTCCGGGCAAAGCAGAAACACCTGCGGCGATGGCGACATTGGGCGTCAATGTGATTTGGGGCGCACTGGTCCATATTGCGCCAGAAGAAAGCGTAGTTTCACTGTCGGTCGACCCTCGCCGGGGGACGTTAAAAAACAGCGGCACGCTTCGTGTGCCGCTCAGAGAGATTGGTATTTGTGATGCAAATTCATCATGTAAATGGATAAAAGAAGATGCAACGATTTATCCGGACACTGAACGGAAATTAAAAATGCTCACAATGAACCACGGTCAGAAATATAAATTTCGCTACTTCAACTGGATGAATAAAAACACTGAAGAAGCTGATTTACCCGTCGTGCAATAACACGGCATCACTGTAAAAAACCACGTGTGGTTTGTTTAAAGAGCCCAGGTGCTCATTTATAAAATGGAGATATCAATGCGTAAATTAATTAAGCCTCTGATGATTGCTGCCGCGATGACCACGTCCGTTAGCGTTCTGGCGGTCCAAAAAGATATTACCGTCAACGCCAGCGTCGATTCACAGCTCGATCTGACTCAGGCCGACAATACGCCGCTGCCAGCCAGCATCGATATGCAGTACCTGCCAGGCCGCGGGCTGGAAAGTTATCGTGTAAATACCAAAGTCTGGTCAAATTCGGCCACCAACAACGTGAAAGTGCGTTTGGTAAGCGCAGCGCAACTGAGCAATACGGAAGGCGATCAGTCCGTCCCGATGACCGTGAAGCTGGGTGATAAAACCCTGACCACCGCCGATGCCGAGTTTACCGGAACTGAACTGTTCCCCGGCAGCATTGAAAACGGTTCAGCGGTACTGCCACTGACCATTTCTCAGACCACCAAAGGCATTCTGAAAACCGGTCAATACAGCGGAGTTGTCAGTCTGATGCTGACTCAGGCGACGACCACGGAAGGCGGGGCGTAACACCGCAGTATCTAAGGAATAACATCAGAGGGTGCTCGCCCTCTGATGTCAGGATGATGTCGAGGCTCGGTCATGGCGTTTCACACAAATACTCTCCTCTTAGTTGCTTTATTACCTGCATCCATCCAACTCGCCTGCGCCGAGATGGCCGTGCCGGCAGGTTTTGAAGATCTGGCAAAAACGCAGCGTCTGTGGACAGAGGTAAACCTCTATGGCGAATCGCTTGGCCTTTTTGAAACGGATATCACGCTTGAAACGGTAAGTTTTGTCGCGCCAGAAACCCTGGTAGCGACCATCAAACGTCAGTTTAATGACGATCCTACCCTTGTTGCCACCGTGTCTGCTGCGCTGGCCGTTCCACTTGCTCGTAACGGCAACCTGGCGTGCAGCAGCAATGGCTCCGCAACGGGATGTGATTACATTGACACCCATCGCACGGCCATTATCTATGACGAGAATAACGCGCGCATTAGCCTGTTTTTGGACAAGAAATTTCTGCCTAAACAGACCACAGACAACCAGTGGTATCAGCCCACACAGGGCAGCGAGAATGCGTTGATCCATCAACAGAATATCAATTTTGTTGCTGACAGGGATTATCAGTCAGCCACCGTTCAGGGCAATGGCGCACTGGCCATGACGCAGGACGGTTACTTTAACCTCGACTGGATCTGGCTGGGGCAGCGTTCAAAGCGCCAGCAGCAGCAAGAGATAACCGTCAATAATGCCTGGTTTCGCCAGGATATCTGGCGTCAGTACTATATTCAGTTAGGCGAGATGGATACCCGCGATCTGTTCAGTAATGCCGGCGGGAATATTAACCTCAGCCAACTACCGCTGGGCAAAATTCGCGGCCTGCGTACAGGCTCGACAAGAGCATGGATTAATCCGGTTCAGCAGTCAAAGGGTACCCCCATCACCGTGCTGCTTTCCCACGACGCGCGTATTGACGCCCGCCGGGGCAATCAGTTGCTGGCCAGTTTTTATTTGAATGCCGGGGCTCAGACCCTGGACACGCGATCGTTCCCGGACGGAAGCTATACCGTGACGCTGTCCGTCTATGAAAATAACCGACTGACGCGCACCGAGCAGGTACCGTTTATCCGAACCGGCATTACACCGTTCGACCGCGTCGAGTGGTTCCTGCAGGCGGGCGAAACCGACAATAACGATCAAAACGATCAACGCAGCGCGGTCGCGCAGGCGGGAGTCCGCCTGCCTGTTACCCCAACCCTGGCACTGACCAGCGGCGTAACGATTAAGAAAAACCAGCATTTTCTGGAAAATGCTGTCGACTGGAGTCGGGGTTTTAATGCGGGTCCAATCGATGGCGTGCTAAGCACCCGCTTTAGCTATCTGTACGGCAGCGAAGGACAACGCGGCAATATTCAGCAAATTAGCTATAACGACGGTTTTTCGCTGAGCTTCTATCGCAACGCGTTCTCAGCGGAAAACTGCAATACCCAAAGCGCAGGATATGACGCCGTGAATGGCTGTTACCGAAGCATGTCGGTAATGTTTTCGGTCCCTGTTAGCGCCTGGTATGCCAGTCTGGGGTATTCGGATAACCGCAACGAAGGCCGGTACGTTTCACGTCGGGAACTCCCGGAAAGCGACGATCGCCACGATGTTGGCTTGCCGTGGGAGCCAGTTTATATGACACGCTCACGAACGCGGGCCTGGCAGAGTGGCTTGAGTACGACCTTCAGCACGCGCGGCCTGAACATCAACAGCAGCATTAACCTTTTCATGCGTAACGATGACTCCCGCGAAGGCAAGGATAAAGGCGGTTACCTGAGCGTGAGCCTGTCAATGGCGCATAACCGTCAGGGCGATGCGACAAGTTATACCTCTCTGGGCGCGACATGGCAGCACCAACAGCATGAAAAAAACCAGTTGAGCTACAACGTGGCGCACAACTGGTATGCCGATGCACGTGGTGAAAATGAGTATGGACTGAGCGCGTCAGGCATTAACAGCGATTCGCTCAATTCCTCTGCTTATACGCGCCAGGGTGGACGATATGGCAACGGGAGCCTGACAGTCAGCGATGCCTGGGATCGTCAGGATAGGCGCCATACTCTGAGCAGCAGCGGCAATTACAGTTCAACGCTTGCACTGTCGCGCTCCGGCCTGTGGCTAGGCCGTTGGAGTGACGGACGTCCTGCCTCAGCCATCGCAGTTAACGTTGCCACACTTGGAGATTCCCAGGATCCGAACGTCACCGTGTCACTGGATAACGGCGGCAGTGCAGACATTCCAGGCAATAGCCGCGCGCTCTTCGCAGTGCCGGGTTATCAGCAGACTACGTTGACGATTAACGAATCTCTGGATGTCTCAAGGGGTGTCAGCAGTGAAATAACACAAGGCTCAGGCAGCAGAACGCTGTTTATGGTGCCGGGCAAACTGCTCCGTCGGGACGTGCAAACCACGGCAAGCTACACATGGCTCGGCCAGTTAACTGACGAACAACATTCGCCGTTTATCGGCGGTGTGCCACTGAACGTTAATGGCTGGAGCGACTTAGGCAACGGTGGGTTTAGCGCTCAGAGCGACGCTCTGCTGCATAACCTCTACCTGGTACGTCAGCAGCAGTTTTATCAGTGCGAGCTGAACGTAAAAAGTATGCGCGACGTCGTGCGTTACGTCGGGTCGATCCCTTGCCAGGAATTAACCTTCTCTGCCCTGCCGGATGCGGTCCGGCAGCAGGCCCAGTTGATGCTCGCCGGACGATCGGTAGCAACGAGTCCAACGGCCATGAATGCAGACAATTTCACAATAGGGAAATGATGTGAACAAGTGCTTTATTATTATGCTTTTCTTCAGCCTGTGGGCTGGCCAGACCCAGGCTGGCGCCCCTGCGGGACGAAACTCCAGCGTTGGGATCAGCTTCGATCGCATGGCACCGCCTGCACGTTTCGATATCTGGCTTCATGAAACCGGCGGCTACGATGCCGCCGATCCGCAAAAGTGGGGGCGCAATACCCTGACTTGTCTGTCTCGTACCGACACAACCAATGGCGCCTGCATGAACGCACCGGTCTGGTTCTCAGCGAACCCGGCTGCGCCTTATGCTATCAATTTACGTTTCAAACATGCCCTTACCAGCAAAACGGTGGACATTAAGGTCTATGGCGACCACTACATGTTTATCAATAATAAAGTCTTTACCTTTGCCAGTTTTGTCTCAGGAGGGTCTGCCGATGTTACAGCCTGGAACAGAGAACCCTACTTTGATTTCTATATCGTGAAAAGCGAACTGGAAAGGCTCGCTCTGCCTGGTATCTGGACCGCCACACTGAAGCAAAACTTGCGCCAATGGGGGAGCGCTGATTGCGGCGGGAACTTCAATGACGTCAATGTCGGATGTCCTGGCTATCTCAGCATCGCTAACTGGCAGGCCACAATACGCATTGAGGTGGTCGATCCGGGTAATCAGCAGATTTATCTGCCGGCATTTCCGCACTCAACGCCTATCGTTAACCTCAACTTGACCAACTTCCCTGGGCGGCCGGGTGGCAGTGAAATCCAGGGGGAAAACACGCTGGATATGTGTCTGTACGACGGCAAGAACAGTACCAGTACTCGCACCTATCTACGGTTTGAGGACGATGGACTCTCTTCAACAGATCGTACAGAAGGCGCATTTTCGATCCGGCGACGCGGCGGAAGTCAGATCGGTACGCGGGATCGTCTCGACTATCAGGTCTACGTCACCAATCCCGTCACCGGCGTAACCGAAACCGTCGCTAACGGAAAAACGCTGGTCTGGCAGGGCACCAACGATCCGCAGCATCTGCGTCAGGTCGTCCTGCCCGGTGGGCGTGAGAGCGTACTGTGCGTACCGGCCCCGATAGTCCTGAAAACCCCAGCGTTTGCTGCCAGCAGTAAAAATGCCGGGGATTACACCGGCACGCTACGCATTATCTACACACCCAGTACGTTATAAAGAGGCCGCAGTGAATTACGTCATTCTTGATAATAATCGTTTTTATGCGGAAGGGTTGCGCTACGCCCTTCTGCGCCGTAACGCTCAAACTCAGGTGGAGAACGGCGCGTTAAAGTGGCGCCGTTCTCTGTTGGCCTGTGACACCCTCGTTGTGCGCTGCCGTTTTTCCGTCGCGAGGACACATCTGGCGCTGGTCGACATTCTTCTTCAACTGGAGGCCAGGCGCTGGGAGGGGACAGTTTATCTGGTGTGCAATGAAAAAGGGTGGGCACTGGCCACGCATTTACGAAAGCGTTTTACTACGCTTACCATATTTATCACTGATGACCGAATTGCCGTCGTGGATGCAGCGTATCTGTTTGCTAAAGAGCCCCGTCGGGTACGCAGTCTGAATTGCTGCCTGACTGGCATGGAGTTCAATGTTCTCGACAGGCTGGTTAACGGTCAATCGGTAAAGCATGTTGCGCATATGACGCAGATTAGCGAAAAACAGGTATCCACGTATAAATGCAACGCACTGAAAAAGCTTAATGCCAACAATCTGCTACAGCTTCTTCTATAGGTCGAGGTTTCTCACGCCGCCCCTTATTTGCTAAACTAGGGGCGGATTTTACTTTATCGACAGAGCACTATGTTCATTTTTGCAGGCCATGAAATTGAAACCGATAGCGAAGGCTATCTGAAAGATACCACGCTGTGGAACGAGCCGCTGGCGGAGAAAATCGCCGAAAACGAAGGTATCGTCCTCTCCCCCGAGCACTGGGAAGTGGTGCGTTTCGTACGCGAGTTTTATCTCGAGTTTAATACCTCCCCTGCTATCCGCATGCTGGTAAAGGCGATGGCCAACAAGTTTGGCGAAGAGAAAGGCAACAGTCGTTATCTCTACCGCCTGTTTCCGAAAGGTCCGGCTAAGCAGGCGACTAAAATTGCCGGCCTGCCGAAACCGGTGAAATGTATTTAATAGCGGATACTAAATCCCTTTAGCTCGTCGCCAGGGCGGTGCGGTTCACTGAGAACCCGATCAACCCTGGCGCTGCTCGGTCCCCCAGCTTTCAACCACTTCATCAGTTGTTCCACCCGGTCGCTTTCACCGCAGGCGACAACCTCTACGCTGCCGTCATCCATATTCTTCGCGTAACCGGTCAACCCCAGCCGTTGCGCTTCATGCTGGGTGGTGTAGCGAAATCCTACCCCCTGAACCCGGCCATAGACCCAGGCGATGATGCAAACTTTCGACATTGCGGTTCTCCTTATCAACGTAAATGAAGGAACAGGTACCGAGGCCTCATCGCACCTGTTTCGGCAGACATCCGTAATGCTGGCGAAATCTTGCAGTAAATCGTGAACCTGACAGATAGCCACAGCGTAACGCAATTTCGCCAATCGGCAGCGTGGTCGACTGTAGTTGAGAGAGCGCACAGGACATGCGCACCTCCTCGACTATCTGCCGGTAACTCTGCGATTCCATCTGTAATCGTCTGCGTAACGTCGAGGTACCGATAGACAGGTGACCGGCAATCTCCTGGGCTGTCCATAGCTTAGCAGGGGATAACATAATAAGTTGTCGCACCTGTTCAGTAAGATTAAACCGTCGCTCGATAAGCAGAGGCCCTGCCACACCATCATGCAGTAGCGCCAGCAATAATCCCATCGCCTGATGCTCCTGCAATTTTGCAGGTAAGTCCTGGCGTACTGCATCCAGCAGGCTTTCCCACATAAATGCCAGTCCGTTGCTCATTGGCGTACATAGCGACGTCAATTTTGCCGGAGGGAAATCCTCGACCCAGTTATTTTTAAACGCGGTAATGATGCTCGTCGATAGCAACAGCAAATCCGAGCGAAATGCTCCCTGTTCCGGCTGATTAATAATCTCCAGAGGCGTATTCGCCGGGATGATAATCAGCTCACCCGGTCCTGCAACCAGACGATTTTCATCCTGAATAATGACCTTACTTCCCTGCGTAATATGGCAAATAGCAGCAGAAAACAGTTTAACCCGATGCAAGCGGTGCAGATGGCCGGAACGCACCTCAGCGGTGGTAAGGTTGTTATGGCGAAAATGTACATCCTGCACCAGATTATCCTCTTTATTTTCTTGCGTAAGTGGCAGTTAATTCAGCTTTGGCAATCACGTGGCTGTTCAGCATAAAACCGACCAGGGCACCGCTGGCGTTACTGTCAATTGGCAACGCGTCTGTATTTAACGCCCACACGGTAAACTGATAGCGATGAGGTTTATCGCCCGGCGGTGGACAGGCACCACCGAATCCAGCATAACCGAAATC
>OJIU01000462.1_pt1 | contig 12667 bp, 10 predicted proteins | sample 1595961 | NCBI WGS metagenome assembly OJIU01 (sample SAMEA4350144, study PRJEB24818) | metagenome | biome: human; feature: gut; material: faeces | place: Denmark | collected 2013-09
AGGTTGGCGTCGAGGTTACTTAACGGCTCATCAAACAGCAGCACTTTCGGCTTGAGGATCAATGCGCGGGCCAGCGCTACGCGCTGCTGCTGACCGCCGGAGATCTGATCAACATAGCGTTCTTCGAATCCTTCCAGATCGACCATCGCCAGTGCCTCTTTGACACGGGTTTTCACCTCAGCGCGGGACACGCCGAGCATCTTCAGGCCGTAACCAACGTTCTCTCCCAGCGACATATGCGGGAACAGGGCATAGGACTGAAACACCATACAGATATCACGCTGCTGAATTGAGCGATGGGTGACGTCTTCGCCATCAATGAAAATCTGCCCTTCGCTCGGTTTTTCCAGCCCGGCGACCAGGCGCAAAATGGTGGTTTTGCCACAACCGGACGGGCCGAGCAGCGTCACCATTTGCCCCTGCGGGATGGTGAGGTTGATATTGTCGATTACCGTATTACTGCCAAATCGTTTGGTGACGTTGCGCAGTTCAACGAAATTTTTCTGAGTCATAGTGCGCTCCATTACGCCTGGTTTTTGGCTTTTGAACGGGAGGTACGTGATTCACCGATCAGCCAGTCAAAGATGAAAATAATCGCCAGCATCACCACGATCAGAATGGAACCGTAGGCAATCGCCACACCGTATTCGCCGTCTTCCACGCGGTTAAGGATGTAGGCCGTGGCCACGCGGGTATCCGGCGTGACGAGGAACACAATGGCGCTGACGGTGGTAATGGCGCGCACAAAGCTGTAAATCAGCGCCGAGAGGATCGCCGGGCGCAGCAGCGGCAGCAGAATGTGTGTAATGGTGCGCAGAGAACCGGCGCGCAGGCTGAGCGAGGCTTCATCGAGCGATTTATCGATTTGGCCTAAGCCCGCGATACCCGCCCGGATACCGACCGGGACGTTACGCATCACCATCGAGATGATCACGATGGCGGCGGTGCCGGTGAGATACACCGGGGCGCTGTTAAAGGCCAGAATGTACGACACGCCCGCGACGGTGCCCGGAACGGCAAAGCACAGCATAGTGGTGAACTCGATGGTCTTTTTGCCTTTAAACTGCTGGCGCACCACAATCCACGCGATCAGCAGACCGAAAATCGCGGTGATCGGCGCGGCAATCCCGGCGTAGAGCAGGGTGTCGAGCAGTGAAGGCCATGCGCCGTCGCTCATCCCCTGACCGAACAGTTTGGTAAAGTTCGCCAGCGTCAGGGTGTAGTCCACGCCCCAGTTGACGGTGAAACTGCCGTAGAAAATGCTGCCGTAGAGCAGGGCGTTAAAGGCAATCCACACCGCCAGCAGAGCGACCACGCTCCACACCAGCGTGACTGGTAGCGGCTGCACGTCGCCCCGGTAGGATTTACCGGAAACGGTGACGTACGAGCGTTTACCAATCCACATATACTGCACGCAGAACACCAGCAGCGAGAACAGTAGCAGGAAGGCACCCAGCGTACTGGCGGCCTGGTAGTCGAGCTGCGAACCGGTGATGTAGAAGTAAATTTGCGTAGCCAGCACGTCGAAGTTACCGCCGAGCACCAGCGGGTTGCTAAAGTCGGCCAGCGACTGCACCACCACAATTAAAAAGGCGTTCGCCAGCGCCGGTTTCAGCAGCGGGACAAACACGCCGTTAAAGGTCTGCCAGCGGCTGGCGCGCAGGGTATATGACGCCTCTTCCAGCGATGGATGAATGGTTTTGATTGCTCCATCGAGGATCATAAACGCCATTGGCGTAAAGGCCAGCACCTGCGCCAGCCAGATACCAGTAAAACCATACAGCCAGTTGGTGTTGGTTAAACCAAACCATTCGACCATAAATTCGGTGATGTAACCGGAGCGTCCCATCATCAGCGTGACGCCTAAACCGACGACAAACGGCGGGGTGACGATCGGCAAAATCGAGAAAATACGTCCGATGATGGCGCTGCGTCTGGCGATACGAGTGGTATAGATAGCCAGTACCAGACCAAAGAAGGTACAGCCGACGCCGACGGCAATCGACAGCATAATCGAGTTGAGGATCACCTGAATGATATGCGCTTGCGACAGCACATTCATAAACGCCAGCGGGGCAAATTCTCCGGCGTCGTTGGTGAACATCGGAATGAAAATGGCGATGCTCGGCCAGACGATAAAAATACCGATCAGAGCGACTATCGCGGTGAGCGAGCCGATGACGAAACGGTCGCCGCCCAGCCATTCCAGGCGAGTGAGCGCCAGGGTCATGATTGCGCCAAGTGCCACAAACAACACGATGGTGGCATAGCCTAAGCCGCGGCCCTCAAGGGTGGCGCTGGCGACGATAAAGGCCATACAGAAAAATGCCCATCCCGCGTCAAGATAATGGCGGTTGCGCTGCTCGCGTCTGGCTTCATGGAATGGACGCACCAGCAACAGGCTTGGCAGCAGATACCAGAGCCAACTGATATTGAACTGTGACCAGCCGTAGGCGGCGAGTATTTCTTCGCGCGTGGACTCCAGCAGACCATAGTCCAGGCTCCAGCTCGGAAGCAGGGCAAACGCCAGCCAGCCGAGCAAAACCCAAAGGAATATCGCATCCCGTTTTTTCACGGGATGGAGTGCAAGTGTGTGTGACATAGCGTTTCCGGTAATCCAGGCCGGGTAAGGCGTTTGCGCCACACCCGGCAAATGAACGTAACGTGAGCTTATTTACCCATCTTAACTTCGCTAACCCACTTATTGATCAACGCCTTACGTACGTCGGTCGAGCCGTACTTATCCATGTCGTAATTGATAAGCTTCAGGTCGTCAAGCTTCAGTGAGTTAGGAGAGGTCTCGGCAGTGGTGTTGGTCAGGATCTGATAGGATTTGCCTTTCTTCCACGCCAGCTCTTGTGCGTCTTTCGACAGCACCCAGTCAACGAACAGTTTGGCGTTGTCGGCGTTGCGCGCGCCTTTCAGGATGCTGACGCCGCCAATTTCATAGCCGGTACCTTCGCATGGGGAGATTAGCTCCAGCGGCGCGCCCTGTTCTTTCTCCAGCGAGTAGTCGTGCAGGAAACCGATGCCGATAGCCGTTTCGCCACGAGCGGCGTTACGCGCCGGGGCAATGCCGGATTTGGTGTACTGGGAGACGTTGGCGTTGAGCTTTTTCAGGTAGTCAAAAGCCTGATCTTCACCCCATAGCTGGGCAAAGGTCGCCAGCGCGGTGTAGGCGGTACCAGAGCTTTGCGGGTCAGCAATCTGAATTTCGCCTTTGTATTCCGGTTTGGTCAAATCCTTCCAGCATTTTGGTACCGGCAGGTTTTTCTCTTTCAGGCGCTGGGTATTGACGCCAAAGCCCAGAATCCCGACGTAAACCGCCGAAGAGAGGTTACCTTTTACCTTCGCGGGATCGCGGAATTTCTCCATAATCTGCTCGAGGTTTGGTGATTTATACGGCTGCAGCAGGCCCATTTCACCGGCCTGAGACTGCGGATCCAGCGTACCGCCGTACCATACATCCGCCTGCGGGTTTTTCTTCTCGGCATCGACTTTCGCCAGCGTACTGCCCGAGCCGTTACGAATGAATGAGGTTTTCACATCATATTTTTCACCGAAGGCTTTGGTTTCGGTTTCGCACATCTCGTTGGTGGCGCTGCAATACACCACCAGACGACCCTGTGCCTGGGCTGCGTTGCTGAAAGCCGCCAGCGTCAGAGCGGAAGCAATCAGGGTAGAGGTAAGCGTCAGTTTCATTGTTTTATCCTTTGACTGAGAGAAGGGGTAATGCCCGCAATGAGCAGAGGCATCAGCAATAAACCCATAAAGACAGCGGCAACCGAGAGCAAACTGAACATTCCCGACCAGCCGTAATGTTCTATGACCAGCGACAGCGGCCAACCCGCCAACGCGGCCCCCAGATAGGCGAACAGCCCGAGAAAACCGGTAATTGAACCTGCCGCCGCTTTGTGTCCGCATTCAACGGCTGCGAGGCCAATTAGCATCTGTGGGCCAAACACAAAAAAGCCCACGGTAAAGAAACACACTGCCAGTAGCGCGTAGTGGTGTACCGGCGCCAGCCACAGCGCGGCGACGGACACCATCAGTCCCAGCGTGAACAGTAAAATCATCGGCGCACGCTGACCGCTGAACAGCAGATCCGATCCCCATCCGGCAAACAGCGCCCCCAGCAAGCCGCCGACTTCAAACAACATCACCGTGGCATTGGCGCTGAGCAGATTCACGCCGTGGCTTTCCGTCAGCCAGATGTTGCCCCAGTCGTTGAGCGCAATGCGAATCAGATAGACCAACACATACGACACGCCGAGCAACCAGATCATCGGGTTTTTCAGCATGGTGGTGCGTAACATTTGCCACAGCCCCATCGGCGGGCTTTGCTGCTCCTGACGCAGTTCCAGCGGGTCATGACGCCATTCCCCAACCGTAGGTAATCCTTCTTCCCGGGGAGTGCCTTTCAATTGCAGAGTGAGCCAGATTCCCAGTGCCATGCTGATTATCCCCGGTGCCAGCATGGCTGCCTGCCAGCCCCACCAGTGGGCGGCAAAAGCGCTAATCAGCGGGATAATGGCGCCACCGATATTGATCGACATATTCCAGCAGCCCCACCAGAATCCGCGTTCGTTGCGCGAGTACCAATGGGTCAGCAGGCGGGCGCAGGGCGGCCAGCCCCAGCCCTGAAAAAATCCGTTCAGCGTCCAGACCAGCAGCAGCAGCGTCAGTGATTCACCAAAGGCGAACAGCACGTTTAAAACGCCGGTGGCAAACAGACCAATACCCATAAACGCGCGCTGTCCGTGGCTGTCGTGCCACAGCCCGGCAGTAAATTTCGACAGACCATAGGTCAGATAAAACAGTGACCCGAGCAGGCCGATATCGCCCTTATCCAGACCCAGGTCCGTTTGTAGCGCCGGGAGGACGTAGTTAACGCTTTTGCGCGTCAAATAAAATGCGGCGTAGCCTATCACCATACACATCAGCAGCCGGGGGCGTAGCGCTCGGTATTGTTGGTCTGTTTCGCTGGTTGAGCGTGCGTGCATGGCAGTCTCCGTTTGTGCTGACTATAGGAAAGTGAAAGCAAAAGGGGATGAGAGAAAGTCCGCAGTGACTAAGACTTTTTCCTGGTTAGCGGCTGATTTGTTGCAAATTTGTGGGCAGGTTAACAATTACGTGCGTGCCGTTGTTTGATTCGAGCGTCAGTTCGCCGCCAAGGGCGCTCACCCGCTCACGCATCCCCTGGATACCGAAACCGGGAATTTTTTCAGGCAGAATACCAACGCCGTTGTCAGCGACATCCAGAAACAAACGTTGTTCCCGCTGGCGCAGCGTAATCGACACGTCGCTGGCGTTCGCATGTTTACAGACGTTATTGAGTAACTCCTGTAGCAGGCGATACAGCGTGAAGCGCACCGTTTCGTTTTCTGGCGTATTCTCTAGCTGATAATCAAAGCGACAGCGAATACCGCGTTCAGCAAAAGCAAATTCATTCACCAGATGATGTAGTGCATCTTTAAAAGACAGTTCATCGAGCGCGGGTGGGCGTAGCTGGCGCAGCAACTGGCGGGTGGAATGGTGAATGCGCCGGGCAAGGTTGTTGATCTGATTTGCCGCTTCGAGCGTTTGCTCAGGGCCTGGCGCGCGTTTGACCAGTTGCGACTGAATTTGAATGGCGGTGATGTTCTGCCCAATTTCGTCATGCAGCTCCCGCGCCAGGCTTTTGCGCGTATTTTCTTCGGTGCGGATCAGCTGTTCGGTCAGCGCGCGTCGTGCCGCCAGTTCGGTTTCCAGACGCTGGCGATAATGGTGCAAATTTTGCGCCAGATGCTGCTGGCGGCTGATGGCGATCCCCAGCCCTATACCCAGTAGCGCCTGGGTGGCGAGAAAAATTTCCAGCTCCAGTAAGTTACTGAACCCGACGCCGATTTGCCGGGCGATGGTGATCATCATACTGCCGAGCAATCCGGACAACACGCCGCCCTGCCAGCCAAATTTCCACGCCATCACCACGTTAGGTAAGAACACCACGATCAGCAACAGGCGCTCGATTTCCGGCGACAGCACCATCTGAGTGCCGATGCCAATAATAAAAAACAGGCTGCACCAGATGATAAGCGAAGTGCGCAGCGGGGGATTGGTGGTATCCAGTCCGAGCAGATGATAGCGGTGCTGCTGGCGCAAAAATTCATAGATCAGATAGACAAACGGCGTCAGCAGCACGCCGCCGGTAAACGACGCCAGACCTATTAACGTCGCCGGGCTTTGAATAAACGGTGAAAGCAGGGCGGTATTGAGCAATGAAGTGATCGTCACGGCGGCCAGCAGCAGGGTTAAGCGCTGCCAGTAAAGGGGGAATCGGTGCCAGTATGACTGGCCGATGCTCGCCGGAATCAGGCTAATTAATGGTGCAGCCAGCAGGATATAGCCATTCAGTAATTGCTCGCTGTGCAGCCAGAGCAACATCAACACCGGCGGCAGAACCAGCGCGGGCCAGTAACGGCGAGAAAGCAGGATTAACAGCGCGAGATAGACGCCGTGCGGTAGAAATAGCGCCGCTTGCTGGCCGTTGTGGGTCAGATAAAACCCCAGCGTCCACAGCATCAGCCAGCCCGATCCCCAGGCCAGCAGAATAAACAGAGAAATAACCCAATGCCGAAGGTTACGCGACATTAATGCCCCGTCAATAGCTGGTGGTCGAGCGCAAAATGCACCAGATCGATGGTGCTATGGCATTGCAGTTTGCCCAACACGTTCGCCCGATGAACGTGCACCGTCTTGTGGCTGAGATCGAGTTTGAAGGCGATCTCTTTCACGCTGTCGCCTTTGACCAGCAGATCAAACACTTCGCGCTCGCGTGGGGTCAGTACCTCCAGAACCTGCGCGGGCTGTTCGCCGCCGCGTAGCGCACGCAGCGCATCGGCGCACAGGTAATGCCCGCCCATACCTACCGAACGTACCGCCTGCACCAGTTCCTCCGGTCCGCAGCGTTTGGTCAGGTAGCCGCTGGCGCCGGCATCCAGCGCGCTTTGCACAAACGTGGGCGAGTCATAAATGCTGAGAATTATGGCGCGAAAACCGGGCTTCTGCGCCCGCAGTCGTTTTAACAGGCTCAGGCCATTTTCATCCGGCATGGCGATGTCCATCACCGCCACGTTGACGTCATCATGCAGTAACGCAGGCCACGCCAGGGCCGCGCTGCTGAACTGGCCGATGACGTTGAGATCGTCTTCGAGACTGAGTAATTGCGCAAAGCCGGAACGCACCACCACATGGTCATCCACCAGCACAACATGAATCATGATATTACTCTCTTACCTGATAATGGCGTCTATGATGCCTGTCAGCGCCGCACTGGCAATCACCGTGGCGCGGATATGTAACGAATGTAACAAAATCGCAATAATTTGCCGGGTGTTATAGCGAGTGTAGGCCTGATAAGCGCAGCGCATCAGGCATATGATTACCGGATGGCGGCGCAAGCGCCTTATCCGGCCTACGTTCTGTAATGAGCTAAATAGCTAACTATTGCCGCTTTTTTTCTAAAAACGCTTTGTTCTTAGCCAGAATTTTTAATTCCTTTATCAAATTGTGCCGCAACGAAATACTGCCCTCATAACAAGACAGGGGAGCAGACAATCATGGCTATTTCATCGCGTAACGCACTTCTTGCCGCACTGGCATTCATCGCATTTCAGGCGCAGGCGGTGAACGTCACCGTTGCTTATCAGACCTCCGCCGAACCCGCCAAAGTGGCGCAGGCAGATAACACTTTTGCTAAAGAAAGCGGTGCTACCGTTGACTGGCGCAAATTCGACAGCGGCGCGAGCATCGTTCGTGCGCTGGCATCCGGTGATGTGCAGATCGGTAATCTTGGCTCCAGCCCGCTGGCGGTCGCAGCCAGTCAGCAGGTGCCGATTGAGGTTTTCCTGCTGGCGTCAAAGCTCGGCAACTCCGAAGCGCTGGTGGTGAAGAAAAACATCAGTAAACCGGAAGATTTGATTGGTAAGCGCATTGCCGTGCCGTTTATCTCCACCACCCATTACAGCCTGCTGGCGGCGTTGAAACATTGGGGTATCAAAGCGGGGCAGGTTGAGATTGTGAACCTGCAACCACCGGCGATTATTGCCGCCTGGCAGCGCGGAGATATTGATGGTGCGTATGTCTGGGCGCCTGCGGTCAACGCGCTGGAAAAAGACGGTAAGGTGTTAACCGACTCCTCGCAGGTTGGCGAGTGGGGCGCGCCGACGCTGGACGTGTGGGTGGTGCGCAAAGATTTTGCCCAGAAGCATCCTGAAGTGGTGAAAGCCTTTGCCAAAAGCGCTATCGATGCGCAGCAGCCCTATATCGCTAATCCTGATGAATGGCTGAAGCAGCCGGAAAATATCCGCAAACTGTCGCGTTTAAGCGGGGTACCGGAGGCGGATGTGCCAGGGCTGGTGAAAGGAAATACTTATTTGACGGCGCAGCAGCAAACCGCGGAGTTAACCGGGCCGGTGAATAAAGCGATTATCGATACCGCGCAGTTCCTCAAAGAGCAGGGCAAAGTTCCTGCGGTCGCGACGGATTACAGTCAGTACGTGACCGATCGCTTCGTGCAATAAATAAGGAGGCGCTGATGCTGCAAATTTCTCATCTTGCTGCCAGCTACGGTGGAAAATCGGCGCTGGAGGATATCAACCTGACGCTCGATAGCGGTGAACTGTTGGTGGTACTCGGACCTTCCGGTTGCGGGAAAACCACGTTGTTAAATCTGATTGCCGGGTTTGTGCCGTATCAGCATGGCAGCATTACGTTGGCGGGTAAAAAAGTTGAAGGTCCAGGCGCTGAGCGCGGGGTTGTGTTCCAAAACGAAGGACTGCTGCCCTGGCGCAACGTGCAGGATAACGTAGCCTTCGGGCTGCAACTGGCGGGGATGGAGAAGTCCCAACGCCAACGAATCGCTAAAGAGATGTTGCAGAAAGTCGGGCTGGAGGACGCGGGAAAACGCTTTATCTGGCAACTTTCCGGTGGGCAGCGTCAGCGCGTCGGCATTGCGCGAGCGCTGGCGGCCAACCCGCAGCTATTGCTGCTGGATGAACCCTTTGGCGCGCTCGACGCTTTTACCCGCGAGCAGATGCAAACCCTGTTGCTGAAGCTGTGGTATGAGACCGGCAAACAGGTGCTGCTGATTACCCACGATATCGAAGAAGCCGTGTTTATGGCGACGGAGCTGGTATTGCTGTCGCCGGGCCCAGGCCGGGTGCTGGAGCGTCTGCCGCTGAATTTCGCCCGTCGCTTTGTGGCCGGAGAGTCGAGCCGCAGCATTAAGTCCGACCCGCAGTTTATCGCCATGCGCGAGTATGTGTTAGGTCGGGTCTTTGAACAACGGGAGGCATTCTCATGAGCGTGGTGATTAATGATAAACCCCGCCGCCAGCGCGCACTCAACTGGCGCTGGCCGTTCTCGCGGCAGATTACCTTAAGCCTCGGTACGCTGGCCGTCATTCTGGCGGTGTGGTGGACGGTGGCGGCGCTGCAGTTAATCAGTCCGCTGTTTTTACCCCCACCGGGGCAGGTTTTGCAAAAATTGATAGTCATTGCCGGTCCGCAGGGATTTATGGATGCCACGCTGTGGCAGCATCTGGCGGCGAGTCTGACGCGTATTGTTATCGCGCTGCTGGCGGCGGTGCTGCTGGGCGTTCCGGTTGGGATCGCGATGGGGCTGAGTCCGACGATGCGCGGCATTCTCGATCCGATCATTGAGCTGTATCGTCCGGTTCCGCCCCTGGCCTATCTCCCGTTGATGGTCATTTGGTTTGGCATCGGTGAAACCTCCAAGATCTTGCTGATCTATCTGGCGATTTTCGCCCCTGTAGCGATGTCGGCGCTGGCGGGAGTGAAAAGCGCGCAGCAGGTGAGAGTGCGCGCCGCGCAGTCGCTGGGGGCCAGCCGTAAGCAGGTGTTGTGGTTTGTTATTTTGCCGGGGGCATTACCGGAGATCCTCACCGGGTTACGTATCGGACTTGGCGTGGGCTGGTCGACGCTGGTGGCAGCAGAGCTGATTGCCGCCACGCGAGGCTTAGGATTTATGTTGCAGTCTGCCGGTGAGTTTCTGGCAACGGATGTGGTGCTGGCGGGGATCGCGGTGATTGCCGTTATCGCGTTTATTTTAGAACTGGGTCTGCGCGCGCTTCAGCGCCGCCTGACGCCCTGGCATGGAGAATTACAATGAGTGAACGTCTGAGCATAACCCCGCTGGGACCGTACATTGGCGCACAAATCAGCGGCGCGGATTTAACGCGTCCGCTGAGCGATAATCAGTTTGAACAGCTTTATCACGCGGTATTGCGCCACCAGGTGGTGTTCCTGCGTGAGCAGGTGATTACGCCGCAACAGCAGCGCGCACTGGCGTTGCGTTTCGGAGATCTGCATATTCACCCGGTCTATCCGCATGCCGAAGGGGTAGAAGAGATTATCGTACTGGATACTCATAACGACAATCCGCCGGATAATGACAACTGGCACACCGATGTCACCTTTATTGACACGCCGCCTGCCGGGGCGATTCTGGCTGCAAAAGAGCTGCCATCGACCGGGGGAGACACCCTGTGGACCAGTGGGATTGCCGCTTATGATGCGTTGTCTGAGCCGTTTCGCCAGTTGCTGAGCGGCCTGCGGGCAGAACATGATTTTCGTAAATCATTTCAGGAATATAAATACCGCAAGACGCCAGAGGAGCATCAGCGCTGGCTGGAAGCGGTGGCGAAGCATCCGCCCCTGTTGCATCCGGTGGTGCGTACGCATCCGGTGAGCGGGAAGCAGGCGCTATTCGTGAATGAAGGATTTACCACGCGAATTGTCGATGTCACGGAAAAAGAGAGCGAGGCGTTACTGAGTTTTTTATTCGCGCATGTCACTAAACCGGAGTTTCAGGTGCGCTGGCGTTGGCAGCCCAACGATGTGGCGATTTGGGATAATCGCGTGACGCAGCATTATGCGAATGCGGATTATCTGCCACAGAGGCGCATTATGCACCGGGCGACAATTTTGGGAGACAAGCCGTTTTATCGGGCGGGATGATTGCCGGCGGCGATTGACTTACCGGGCCTACGATTTGTAGGCCGGATAAAGCGAAACTGCCATCCGGCAACAATGTGATTAGCGCAGGATTTTTTTCTCAGCCAGATCCAGTGCGAAGTAGCTGAAGATCAGATCCGCGCCAGCGCGTTTGATCGAGCCTAAGCTTTCCAGCACCACTTTCTCTTCATCTATAGCACCCGCCATCGCCGCGAATTTGATCATCGCGTATTCACCGCTGACCTGATAAGCGCCAATCGGCAGCTCGGTGCGCTCGCGGATATCGCGCAGAATATCGAGGTAGGCGCCAGCCGGTTTGACCATCAGGCAGTCTGCACCCTGGGCTTCATCCAGCAGCGATTCGCGGATCGCCTCCCGACGGTTCATCGGGTTCATTTGATAGGTTTTACGATCGCCTTTCAGCGCGGTGCCTGCGGCTTCACGGAACGGGCCGTAGAAAGAAGAGGCAAATTTGGTGGAGTAGGACATGATCGCGGTATCGGTGAAGCCCGCGGCGTCCAGCGCCTGGCGAATAGCCTGCACCTGGCCGTCCATTGCGGCGGAAGGGGCGATGAAATCTGCGCCCGCTGCGGCGGCAACGACTGCCTGTTTGCCGAGGTTAGCCAGGGTTAAATCGTTATCAACGCCGTGCTCGCATAACACGCCGCAGTGACCGTGCGAGGTGTATTCGCAGAAGCAGGTGTCGGACATGACGATCATTTCCGGTACGGTCTGCTTACAGATACGCGACATGCGCGCCACCAGACCGTCTTCTTTCCAGGCATCGCTGCCGGTGTCATCGGTGTGATGAGAAATGCCGAAGGTCATGACCGAGCGGATGCCTGCATTAGCAATGCGTTCAATCTCGCGCGCCAGGTGCTTCTCCGGAATGCGCATCACGCCGGGCATGGCGTCAATAGCTTTGTAATCGTCGAGTTCTTCTTCAACAAAGATCGGCAACACCAGGTCATTTAAGCTCAGTGTTGTCTCTTCAAACATAGCGCGCAGCGCAGGTGATTTGCGCAGGCGGCGAGGGCGTTGGATTAGGTCTGTCATGGTATGCCTGATGTTTGTGGAATCGAAGGCCGTAGTATACCCGAACCTGAGGGCGGGGGGTTTACGAAAGTTGGCGTTATATCTGGATTTTACGTGGTGCAAGGCTGAATCATTAGAGCAATTTATTCACATGCATAGCAATTTATTCATATTCATTATTTTGTTTGTTCTTGTTTTTATTATTTTAAATATCGATGTATTTATTTTTTTAGCGCGAAATATAACTCTCGACTATTTATTTTTTATTTATTTGAATGCCAGGTGAATCATTTGATAATTATATGTGTTAGATGTCGTGTGTTCCATATCTGATTGAAAGTTATTGTATTTTTGTTAACTCCTCTTGGCTGGCGTAATTCATGATGTTGTCCGGTTTCGGACAGCGGACAAAGAATAATTGAACCTTTCCGTTGTGAAACCGCATAATCGGTCCTGCGAAACATAAAATGTTTTCTTTGCATTGATAATTGATGGATCAACTATATTACGTCCCTGAGGAGGGATGACAAATGCACACTTGGAAAAAGAAACTTGTAGTCTCACAATTAGCATTAGCCTGCACTTTGGCAATCACTTCTCAGGCGAATGCTTCTACT
>OJIU01000478.1_pt1 | contig 12224 bp, 9 predicted proteins | sample 1595961 | NCBI WGS metagenome assembly OJIU01 (sample SAMEA4350144, study PRJEB24818) | metagenome | biome: human; feature: gut; material: faeces | place: Denmark | collected 2013-09
CAGCTCCAGCAGATATTGACCATAACCCGTTTTGGCCAGCGAACTGGCGGCACGCTTCACGCCTTCGTCATCCAGCCAGCCGTTACGCCAGGCGATTTCTTCCAGACAGGCTATTTTAAAGCCCTGACGTTTCTCCACCGTCTGCACAAACGTGCTCGCTTCGATCAAACTGTCATGCGTACCGGTATCCAGCCAGGCAAAGCCACGCCCAAGCAATTCGACCGTCAGATGTCCGTCATCAAGATACATTTGGTTGATAGACGTAATCTCCAGTTCCCCACGCTCAGAAGGTTTCACGCGTTTTGCGTATTCCACCACTTTGCTGTCATAGAAATAGAGCCCGGTCACCGCCCAGTTGGACTTTGGTACTTTCGGCTTCTCTTCCAGAGAGACTGCGCGAAAATTGTCATCAAACTCAACCACACCAAATCGCTCAGGGTCCATTACCTGATAACCAAACACCGTCGCGCCTTGCGTTCTGGCAGCGACATGACGCAGTTTTGGACTGAATCCCTGACCAAAGAAGATGTTGTCCCCTAGCACCAGGCACGATGGTTCACCGTTGAGAAACGTTTCACCGATAATAAAAGCCTGCGCTAATCCATCCGGGCTCGGCTGCTCAGCATAGTGCAGTTCAATGCCGAACTCAGACCCATCACCCAGCAGACGCTGGAAATAGCCTTTATCTTCCGGTGTAGTGATAATCAGAATTTCGCGAATTCCCGCCAGCATTAGTACTGATAGCGGGTAGTAAATCATCGGCTTATCGTAAATGGGCAATAGCTGCTTCGATACGCCACGCGTAATGGGATACAGGCGAGTACCTGAGCCACCCGCCAGAATGATACCTTTCATGCGTTGTCTCCTCCGGGAGCCAAAACCAGGCTGTTAGCCCTTCAGACCTAAACGTTCACCCTGGTAACTGCCGTCCTGCACGGGTTTCCACCATGCCTGATTATCCAGATACCACTGCACGGTTTTGCGCATTCCGCTTTCAAACGTTTCCTGCGGCATCCAACCTAGTTCACGTGCAATTTTTGAAGCGTCAATGGCGTAACGCAAATCATGGCCAGGGCGATCGTCCACAAAAGCGATCAAATCGCGGTACTGTGCAATGCCCTGCGGTTTATGCGGCGCCAGCTCTTCCAGCAGGCTGCAAACTGTTTCGACGACATCCAGGTTTTTACGCTCGTTATGACCACCAATATTATAGGTTTCTCCAACCACGCCCGCCGTCGCCACGCAATAGAGCGCCCTGGCGTGATCTTCTACATACAACCAGTCACGGATCTGTTGACCATTGCCGTACACCGGCAACGGTTTCCCCGCCAGTGCGTTGAGGATCATCAGCGGAATCAGTTTTTCCGGGAAATGGTACGGACCATAGTTGTTGGAACAATTGGTAATCAGCGTTGGCAGACCGTAGGTACGCAGCCAGGCGCGGACAAGATGATCGCTGCTGGCTTTCGAGGCGGAATAAGGGCTGCTTGGCGCATACGGCGTGGTTTCGGTGAAGAAATCATCTATGGAATGGAGATCGCCATACACCTCGTCAGTCGAAATATGGTGGAAACGAAACGCCAATTTTTTCTCGCTGGCCAATCCATTCCAGTAAGCGCGCGCCGCTTCCAACAGCGTGTAGGTTCCCACAATGTTGGTTTCGATAAAGGCAGCCGGACCGTCGATTGAGCGATCGACATGGCTTTCAGCAGCCAGATGCATCACGCAGTCCGGCTGATAGTGTTGAAACACCCTGTCGAGCGATACCCGATCGCAAATATCCACTTTCTCAAAGGCAAAACGGGAATTCTGCGCAACTGGCTCCAGCGACATCAGGTTTCCGGCGTAGGTCAGCTTATCGACCACAACCACTGCATCCTCGGTATCATGAATGATATGCCGCACAACCGCCGAGCCGATAAATCCCGCTCCGCCAGTAACAAGAATTCGTTTCATTAGCGCCAAACCCCTTTGGTATCAACGATGTACTGCTGTTGAACCCCATCGCCTTTGATGGCTTTAAATTCATTATGGTCAACCAGCATGACCAACACATCGGCACTTGCCAACGCATCGTCCAGCGCCGCCAGTTGGCAAAGACCATCCAGTTTTTTCGGCAGTTGATGGATGTTCGGTTCCACCACCAGCGTTTCGCCTTTGTGCCATTGCGCGATGTTTTGCGCAATTCCCATCGCCGGGCTTTCACGCAAATCATCAATATTGGGTTTGAATGCCAGACCGAAACAGGCAATTTTCACTTCGCTGGCCCGTTTATTGGTCTCCGCCAGACAGTCAGCTACGGCAGCCTTCACCCGATCGACCACCCAATGAGGCTTACCATCGTTTACCTCACGCGCGGTGCGGATCAATTTCGCCTGCTGCGGATTCTGCGCCACGATAAACCACGGATCGACCGCGATACAGTGTCCACCCACGCCGGGGCCGGGTTGCAAAATATTCACGCGCGGATGGCGGTTTGCCAGGCGAATAAGCTCCCAGACGTTGATCCCCTGGTCGGCGCAAATCAGCGACAGTTCATTGGCGAAAGCAATATTAACGTCGCGGAAGCTATTTTCCGTCAGCTTACACATTTCGGCGGTGCGGGCGTTGGTTACCACACATTCACCTTCGAGAAAGATGTTGTACAGCTCACTGGCCCGCGCGGAACAGACGGAGGTCATTCCACCAATTACGCGGTCATTTTTAATCAGTTCGACCATTACCTGGCCCGGCAGCACGCGCTCTGGGCAATAAGCAATGTTAATATCTGCTTGTTCACCGACCTGCTGCGGAAAAGTCAGGTCAGGACGCATTTCAGCCAGCCATGCGGCCATCTGTTCAGTTGCCCCGACAGGTGAAGTGGATTCCAGAATCACCAACGCACCTTTTTTCAGTACTGGCGCAATAGATTTAGCCGCGGCTTCTACATAGACCATATCGGGTTCATGATCTCCCTTGAACGGGGTAGGTACCGCAATCAGATACGCATCAGCGTCTACGGGTGTCGTGGTTGCACGCAGAAATCCATCTTCGACCGCCGTTTTCACCACCGCACCCAGATCGGGCTCAACGATGTGAATTTCACCGCGATTAATGGTATCCACCGCATGCTGGTTTACATCTACGCCAATCACATGTTTTTGACGGGAAGCAAAGGCAGCCGCCGTTGGCAGTCCGATATAACCCAGCCCAATGACAGAAATGGTCGTAAAACTCATAGCGATATCCGATTATTTTTTAACGCGTGTAAAATGCGGTCACATGCCTGCCCGTCACCATACGGATTATGGGCACGGCTCATGGTCTGATATTCATCGTCGTCTTGCAGCAAACGCGTGACTTCTTCGACAATACGCTGCGGGTCAGTCCCCACCAGACGCACAGTTCCTGCGGTTATCGCTTCCGGGCGCTCCGTTGTCTCACGCATTACCAGCACGGGTTTTCCCAGAGACGGCGCTTCTTCCTGAATCCCGCCGGAATCGGTAAGGATCAGCCAGGCGTGATTCATAAGCCAGACGAATGGCAGGTAGTCCTGCGGTTCGATTAAAACCACGTTTTCAACGTGACCCAGGATGCGATTGACCGGCTCGCTGACGTTAGGGTTCAGGTGTACCGGATAGACAATCTGCACATTCTGGTTAGATGCGGCTATCTCCGCCAGGGCATGGCAGATTTGCTCAAAACCGCGACCAAAGCTTTCCCGACGGTGACCGGTAACGAGGATCATCTTTTTATCAGCATCCAGGAAAGGATAACGCTCAGCCAGCTCCGCACGCAGCGTCTCATTGCCCAGTACACGATCCCGAACCCAGATCAACGCATCAATAACCGTATTACCCGTGACGAAAATACGATCGTCAGGAATAGCTTCCCGCAACAGATTTTGGCGCGAATTTTCTGTCGGGGCAAAATGATACATCGCCAGACGCCCGGTCAGCGTGCGGTTCGCCTCTTCCGGCCATGGTGAAAAGAGGTCACCTGTACGTAAACCAGCCTCTACATGCCCCACCGGTATGCGCTGATAGAACGCGGCCAGACTGGCGGCAATGGTGGTTGTGGTATCACCATGAACCAACACTACATCAGGTTTAAAATCAGCCAGAATTGGCTTTAACCCTTCCAGAATGCGGCAGGTTATTTCGGTTAATCCCTGACCTGGCTGCATAATATTGAGATCGTAGTCAGGTACAATGGAAAAGAGATTCAACACCTGATCGAGCATCTCCCGATGCTGCGCCGTGACGCAAACTTTCGCCTCAAAATCAGGATCTTTTTCCAGCGCATGAACCAGAGGAGCCATCTTAATGGCCTCCGGTCGCGTGCCAAATACAGTCAGTACTTTCACATCGATTCTCTTCGGATTGGCAGCGAGGGCCCAGCCCCTCACTGCAACGGCATTGCTAAATCGGACGGCGACGGGTTAACGCGACACCAGCACCGATCAGAGCCCCGACAATACCCCACATAATCATCAGGAAGGCGCGACGAGGGCTGTCACGTTTTACCGGTTCTTCCGGCGTCCTCAAATAACGATAGGTCTGAAAACGGGGATCTAAAGTTGGCCCGACATTCAGGGTGTTCAGCATGGCTCTGTTCTGAAAATAGTCCAGATCGAAATCCGGACCAATTGACTGCAAATTCTCGAGTCGAGCCTGCAACATAGGACGTCCGAGTAAGAACAATTCTGAATCTGGCAACTCATCAGCTGGAACATCTGTGGAAGTACGCGAAATATTATGCTGTTCAGCAATTTTAAGCGCTTGTTCAATGCTGTGGACGCGGCGAGAGAAAATGGATTTTGCTACTTCTTCCTGGCGTTTAACCTGCGCTTTCATTTGCACCGTGCGTGCGGCCCATGCGCCTTTTAACTCATCGTTAAGATGACGTGCCGCGCGCTGGCTGGCAAACGCCACGTACTGGCGCAGCAGATTGTTGGCATCCGGCGCCGTCTCGGCAATCAGCTTCACGCTGTCATTGGTGTTACGCAGAGCATCGCCAGGCAAAAACTGAATGTTATTTATCAATTCATCCAGCATCGCCGCATCGGCTTTGCTGTTACCGACCATACGTTGCTTGTAATAATCAGTCTGCTGCCAGAATTCTCGGCGTGTATCCCAGGAAGCAAGCTGCATGATGAATTCTTTATAGGCTTCATCCATTACCGACGGTTGGTCGGCAGATGCGAGACTGGCCTTTATATCCAGGTTACGTAAAAACTGTTGTTGAGAGTAAAACCCCCCCAACATATTGACCGTTGGCCTGTCAGTAATCGCTGTTGCACTCCACTCCTGACGAGCAAAAAATGTATAGGCGAGAGCCACTATCGCGAAGGCGAGAGCCATACCGACGATCCACACCTTCCCTGCCCACAAGGTACGAAACAACCCACGGATATCCAGTTCATTTTCAGCGCTCACGGCGTCTTCCCCCGGTAATGGTTGTCTCATTGCATCCTCAATTTACTTGGTTAAGTTTGGTTTGCCTTCACGAACTCTTCGCAATCTGCGCTTCACTCGCTTGATAAATCTCGCTACCTTCCAGGCGCGCTTGATACAGTAACCGTAGAGGCCAAAGGCCAGTAAAAAAAGCAACAACATGGCCCATTCAGGGACTAAGCGAAAATATTCAGCCAACACGCCGATAGACGCCAGAACCGCCGCAGCCAGCGTAATCAGAACAAATGCCTGTCGGGAAGTAAACCCTGCCCGCATCACCAAATGATGTATGTGCTGGCGGTCCGCTGAGAAAGGACTCATGCCTTTTCGCAAGCGTCGGTACATGATTGCCACCATATCCATTAACGGAATGGCTATAATCCACAGTGCTGTGACCGGACTAATAGGATGCGTTTTGCCTTGAGTAGTTTCGAGCAGGATCCAGATCACTGTGAAGCCGATCAGCGTACTGCCCGCATCACCCATAAAAACTTTATAGCGACGTCCAAGAATGCCCAGATTTAGCAGAATATAAGGCAGAATGGCGGCGATCATGGCAAAACACCAGATAGCCAGGCTCGTCTGCCCATCGAACCACAAAATGAACCCCATCGCCGCAAATGAAACGCTGGACAACCCGCCCAGCAGACCATCAATCCCATCCACCATATTAAAGGCGTTTATCGCCGCCCAGACGGCAAACAGAGTAAGTAGATAACCGAACGGACCGAGCACCATCTCCCAGGGGCCAAAAATATACCCAAGGCTAAGCAGATAGAGTTTACCAACTGACATCATGATAATGCCGATTGCGGCCTGGATAACTGCACGAATTTTTACACTAATATCAAAGCGATCGTCTAACGCGCCGACCAAAACCAATACTCCAGCACAAGCCAGATAGAGAGAAGCATGCGGGATGTAATAGTCAGCAATGGCAAACGTAAAACATACACCCGCGTAAGCCGAAATCCCCCCAACCAACGGAATCAGTCCCTGATGCCGTTTACGGAAGTTGGGTTTATCCACTAAACCAATCTTTTTTGCGACCTTGCGGGCAAAGAAAAGAAACAGTGTTGTGAATAAAAAAATACTGATGAGATCAGTGCTTACTGTCAGTAAATTCACAATGCATGCTCTCAGAGAATATTAATAGCAGAAGTATAACCACGAAGACCTTTATTCAGAAGGGAAACCCGACTTCATATCCAATGGTTTTGTATAATTATCAACCACAAGATACAGATTACGAATCTTTTTCTACTTGTTGGTATGTCATACCGTATTATCGTTATTGTGTCGTTAAGATTACAGCCATAAAAGCAAAACGCCACGTAAAAACGTGGCGTTTTCAGATGATGCCTGAATCAGGAACGCTTCATCATGTCGAAGAAGTCGTCGTTAGTCTTGGTCATCGCCAGCTTGTTAATGAGGAATTCCATTGCATCGATCTCACCCATCGGATGGATGATTTTACGCAGGATCCACATTTTCTGCAGCTCTTCCTGAGTGGTAAGCAGCTCTTCTTTACGGGTACCGGAACGGTTGTAGTCGATAGCCGGGAAGACGCGTTTTTCCGCAATCTTACGAGAGAGATGCAGTTCCATGTTGCCGGTACCTTTAAACTCTTCGTAGATAACTTCATCCATTTTAGAGCCGGTATCGATCAGCGCAGTGGCGATGATGGTCAGGCTGCCGCCCTCTTCCACGTTACGCGCCGCACCGAAGAAACGCTTCGGACGATGCAGGGCGTTGGCATCCACACCACCGGTCAGAACTTTACCGGAAGCAGGTACCACGGTGTTATAAGCACGCGCCAGACGGGTGATGGAGTCGAGCAGAATGATAACGTCTTTCTTGTGTTCAACCAGACGTTTCGCCTTCTCGATAACCATTTCCGCAACCTGGACGTGACGGGAGGCGGGTTCGTCAAAGGTAGACGCAACCACTTCACCTTTCACCAGACGCTGCATCTCGGTCACTTCTTCCGGACGTTCGTCAATCAGCAGCACCATCAGCACGCAGTCTGGATGGTTGTAAGCAATGCTCTGCGCAATGTTCTGCAGCAGCATGGTTTTACCTGCTTTCGGCGGAGCAACAATCAGACCACGTTGGCCGCGACCGATCGGTGATGCCAGATCCAGTACACGCGCCGTTAAGTCTTCAGTAGAACCGTTACCACGTTCCATACGCAGACGAGAGTTTGCGTGCAGCGGGGTTAAGTTCTCAAAGAGGATTTTGTTACGGGCGTTTTCTGGTTTGTCGTAGTTAACTTCGTTAACTTTCAACAGCGCAAAGTAGCGTTCACCTTCTTTCGGCGGGCGAATCTTACCAGAAATGGTATCACCAGTGCGGAGGTTGAAACGGCGGATTTGGCTGGGAGAAACGTAGATGTCATCAGGACCGGCGAGGTAGGAGCTGTCTGCAGAGCGGAGGAAACCAAATCCATCCTGCAATATCTCCAGCACACCGTCACCAAAGATATCTTCGCCACTCTTTGCGTGCTGCTTCAGGATGGCAAAAATAATGTCCTGCTTGCGCATACGAGCCAGGTTTTCAAGGCCCATATTTTCGCCGAGAGTGATCAGCTCAGAAACCGGCGTATTCTTTAATTCGGTAAGATTCATAATGGTGTGAGTTCTTAAACTTGGGGTAAATCTCGAACTTAATGTTGTGAATGGTATGGCAGGGTCATCCATGCCTGTTTACGGCCATCAACTCATGTCTGTTCGCTGTCTGGTCACAGGAAAGTACACAGAACTGAAACGACAAGACGGATTGAGTGACAAGCCAGGAATCTGTCCACTTCTCGCGCGAGAAACTACGGGAAGTATTGGATATAACTAGATTCAAACTTAATAAGGTATGTTTAATACGAAGTCAACACTAACTTAGCACGACTCAAGTCGGGCGTCCAGTCATCCGAATCATTTCGAAGTATGGTCGCCCGATCATGAGACTTCCTTACGCTAAATTAGCGTCGAGGAATTCTTTCAACTGACCTTTGGACAGTGCGCCGACTTTCGTCGCCGCAACTTCGCCGTTTTTAAACAGCAGCAGGGTCGGGATGCCACGGATACCATACTTCGGCGCGGTGCCTGGGTTTTGGTCAATGTTCAGTTTAGCAACCGTCAGTTTGCCCTGATATTCGTCAGCGATTTCATCCAGAATTGGAGCGATCATTTTGCACGGACCGCACCACTCTGCCCAGAAATCAACAAGGATAGCTCCGTCCGCTTTGAGTACATCCGTGTCAAAACTGTCGTCAGTCAGGTGAATAATTTTATCGCTCATATTAACTCCACAGGAATAAGCCTGGTGCGTTGGTGTACTCTTAATCAACGACGTGTTGATGTAGCATTAACCAACTAAAGGTTGACTTTATTTCACCGGATACGCTTTCGTAAAGCAATAGTAAGCTGATATTCTACCACACTATGAGCAAAACACATTTAACAGAACAGAAGTTTTCCGACTTCGCCCTGCACCCAAAGGTGATAGAAGCCCTTGAAAATAAAGGCTTTCATAACTGCACGCCCATTCAGGCCCTCGCGCTGCCGCTAACGCTGGCAGGTCGTGATGTTGCAGGGCAGGCGCAAACCGGTACCGGAAAAACGATGGCGTTCCTGACGTCAACGTTTCATTATCTTCTCTCTCATCCCGCGATTGCCGATCGCAAGGTGAACCAACCGCGTGCGTTAATTATGGCGCCAACGCGTGAGTTAGCCGTGCAGATCCACGCCGACGCAGAACCACTGGCGCAGACCACCGGTCTGAAATTAGGCCTGGCTTATGGCGGCGACGGTTACGACAAACAGCTGAAAGTGCTGGAAAGCGGCGTCGATATTCTTATCGGCACGACCGGTCGTCTCATCGACTATGCAAAACAGAACCATATTAACCTGGGCGCGATTCAGGTCGTGGTGCTGGATGAAGCCGATCGTATGTACGATCTGGGCTTTATCAAAGATATCCGTTGGCTATTCCGTCGTATGCCGCCAACCACCCAACGTCTGAACATGCTGTTTTCTGCAACTCTCTCTTACCGCGTTCGCGAACTGGCGTTCGAACAGATGAATAACGCCGAGTACGTTGAAGTCGAACCGGAACAGAAGACAGGTCACCGTATTAAAGAAGAGCTCTTCTATCCTTCCAACGAAGAGAAAATGCGTTTACTGCAAACGCTGATTGAAGAAGAGTGGCCAGATCGCGCCATCGTCTTTGCTAACACCAAGCATCGCTGTGAAGATATCTGGGGCAGTCTTGCCGCTGACGGTCATCGCGTCGGTCTGCTGACCGGTGACGTGGCGCAGAAAAAACGTCTGCGTATTCTGGATGAATTCACCCGTGGCGATCTCGACATTCTCGTTGCGACGGATGTCGCCGCGCGTGGTCTGCATATCCCAGCCGTAACGCATGTATTTAACTATGACCTGCCGGATGACTGTGAAGATTACGTTCACCGTATCGGTCGTACCGGACGCGCAGGAGCAAGCGGTCACTCTATCAGCCTGGCCTGTGAAGAATACGCGCTGAATTTACCCGCAATCGAGACCTATATCGGCCACTCGATCCCGGTCAGCAAGTACAACCCGGATGCGCTGATGACCGATCTGCCGAAGCCATTACGCTTAACGCGTCCACGCACAGGCAATGGCCCACGCCGTACCGGTGGTGCTCCGCGTAATCGTCGTCGTTCAGGTTAAGAAAAGTTATGCCATACACAAAATCATTCAGCCTGTATCAAGGCGGCAAGAAAACGAATCCCGATGAGCTTACTTTAGTAAGTGATTCGGGTGAGAGAACGCAGCCAACACAGATACAGGTTGAAGGATGAAGTGTATGAATTCTACTTCGCTGTACGCCGCAATCGATTTAGGATCGAATAGTTTTCATATGCTGGTTGTACGCGAGGTGGCGGGAAGCATTCAGACGCTTACGCGTATTAAACGCAAGGTGCGTCTGGCCGCTGGGCTCAACAGCGACAACGTTCTTTCCGTTGAAGCCATGGAGCGCGGCTGGCAATGCCTGCGCCTGTTTGCTGAACGTCTGCAGGATATCCCTCAGCCGCAAATACGCGTGGTTGCAACAGCAACATTACGCATCGCGGTAAACGCCGATGAGTTTATCGCCAAAGCGCAGGAGATCCTCGGCTGTCCTGTACAAGTTATCAGCGGTGAAGAAGAAGCGCGCCTGATTTATCAAGGTGTTGCCCACACCACTGGCGGTGCCGATCAGCGTCTGGTCGTCGACATTGGTGGGGCCAGCACTGAGCTGGTTACCGGTTCTGGCGCGCAAACCACTTCCCTGTTCAGCCTGTCAATGGGCTGCGTCACCTGGCTCGAACGCTATTTCACCGATCGTAATCTGGCACAGGAAAACTTTGACGAGGCCGAGAAAGCCGCTCGCGAAGTTCTGCGCCCGGTCGCCGACAAACTGCGTTTTCATGGCTGGAAAGTTTGCGTTGGTGCCTCTGGCACCGTCCAGGCGTTACAGGAAATCATGATGGCGCAGGGTATGGATGAGCGCATTACGTTGGCCAAACTTCAGCAGCTCAAACAGCGCGCCATCCATTGTGGTCGTCTGGAAGAGCTGGAAATCGAAGGGTTAACGCTGGAACGCGCGCTGGTTTTTCCCAGCGGGTTGGCCATTCTGATCGCCATTTTCACCGAACTGAATATTCAGTGCATGACTCTGGCCGGCGGCGCACTTCGTGAAGGTTTGGTCTACGGTATGCTGCACTTGCCGGTTGATCAGGACATTCGCAGCCGTACGCTGCGTAATATTCAGCGTCGATTTATGGTCGATACCGATCAGGCGAATCGCGTCACGCAGTTGGCTGTTCATTTGCTCGAACAGGTGAAAGATGAGTGGCATCTTGAAGCCATTAGTCGCGAACTGCTGCAAAGTGCCTGTCAACTGCATGAGATAGGGCTGAGCGTGGAGTATAAGCAGGCACCGCTGCACGCCGCCTGGCTGGTACGTAATCTCGATCTCCCGGGCTTCACTCCCGCGCAGAAAAAACTGTTAGCCACGCTGTTGCTCAACCAGACCAACCCGGTCGACCTCTCTTCGCTCCACCAGCAAAACGCAGTGCCACCGCGCATCGCGGAGCACCTTTGCCGTTTACTACGCCTGGCGATCATCTTCGCCGCTCGCCGTCGCGACGATTTAGTGCCACATATCACCCTGCAAGCTCAGGATGAGGATCTGATGCTAACGCTGCCGGAAGGCTGGCTGGAACATCATCCATTAGGTACAGAGCTGATCGATCAGGAAATACAGTGGCAAAGCTATGTCCACTGGCCGCTGGAAGTGCGTTAGATACTGGCTGCCGGATGGCGCTTACGCTTATCCGGCCTCCAAATATTACTTCTCTTTGGCTTTCGCCATCATTGCCCGAATATTAGCGATGCTGGCCTGCCCTTTTTGCATCCGCTCCTCGGCGCTGACCACTTTACGCTCCTGTTCCCAGATAACGTCATCCTGCGGCAGTTCCAACAGGAAACGGCTCGGTTCCGGTCGCACCAGCTCACCGTACTGGCGACGTTCTTTACACAGCGTGAAGATAAGTTCTTTCTGCGCACGCGTAATTCCGACGTAAGCCAGACGACGCTCTTCATCGATATTGTCTTCATCGATGCTGCTCTGGTGCGGCAAAAATCCTTCTTCCATTCCCACCATAAATACGTACGGGAACTCCAGTCCTTTTGAAGCGTGCAGCGTCATTAACTGCACCTGATCCAGCTCTTCCTCGCTCTCTCCGCGCTCCATCATGTCGCGCAGGGT
>OJIU01000488.1_pt1 | contig 11899 bp, 11 predicted proteins | sample 1595961 | NCBI WGS metagenome assembly OJIU01 (sample SAMEA4350144, study PRJEB24818) | metagenome | biome: human; feature: gut; material: faeces | place: Denmark | collected 2013-09
CTTTTGTGGGTGATGCCGGTGGTTGCGATTGGTCTGGGTGGCTGGATTATTTTCGCCCGTACCCGCCGACGTGTCCGGGTGAAACAGGAAGCGTTTCCTGACGACGTTATTCCGGAAGGCAAGCGCGGTGGATTTGGGCTGTTTGTGCCTGGTATCGTGGTAGCGCTGGTGGTTGGCGCAGTGAGCTATTATGAAATCGGCAGCTATAAGCAGGTTCAGGTCTGGCAGCAGGCCACCGCTCAGGCTCCGGCCCTGCTGGAACGCGCGTTGGATCCGAAAGCTGACCCGCTCAATGAAGAGGATATGACACGTCTGGCGCTGGGACTGCGCACGCGTTTACAAGCCGATCCCGCAAATGTTGAAGGCTGGATCATGCTTGGGCGTATTGGCATGGTACTCGGTAACGCCAGTACAGCCACTGAAGCCTATGCCAATGCCTATCGACTGGATCCTAAAAATAGCGATGCGGCGCTGGGCTACGCGGAAGCGCTGACCCGTTCATCCGATCCTGATGATAACCGTCGGGGAGGGGAGCTGTTACGTCAACTGGTGCGTGGCGAGCATGCTAACGTGCGGGTTCTCAGCATGTACGCGTTTAACGCTTTTGAACAGCAGCGCTTCGGCGAGGCGGTTGCGGCGTGGGAGATGATGCTGAAATTATTACCCGCCAACGATACCCGTCGGGCGGTAATAGAACGCAGTATTAAGCAGGCGATGGAGCAGCTAACGCCGCAGGAGAAGTAAGAGTCCAGATTGCCCGAAGGCGTGTTGCTTTCGGGCCTGTGCGGGCTTTGTAGGCCGGATAAGACGCTGCTGCGTCGCCATCCGGCATCTCATTGATTACTGCATGCCGCGCGTTTGCAAAAACAGGATGGTGGCAGCAACGCGAGAGCGCACGTTCAGTTTGCGCAGCAGGTTGCGAATATGCACCTTCACCGTCTGTTCGGAAATATTCAGCACTGATGCAATCTGTTTATTCGACAGCCCCTGAGCCAGTTCATGCAACACATCCAGTTCACGTTCGGTGAGAATGCTGAACGGATCTTCTTGAGCGCCGAACAGGTCGCGTTCGCGCAGATATTCACTGACGCGTGTGCTAAAAGCTTTACCGCCTTTGGCTCCGCTGCGAATGGCCTCCAGCAGGACTTCAGGATCGCTGTCTTTAAGCAAATAACCATCCGCGCCGGCATCAATTAGGGCGTACACATCGCTGGCGGCATCCGAAACGGTAAGAATAATAATCTGCGCGGTGACGCCATCCCGGCGCAGCGCATTCAGGGTATCCAGTCCGCTCATCCCTTTCATATTGAGATCTAACAGGATCACATCAAGGTCCAGGCGGTTTGCCAGATCGATAGCGCTGGCGCCATCACCCGCTTCCGCGACTACGTTAAATGCGGGATCCAGTTGCAATAATTGACTAATTCCTCGCCGCATTAGTGGGTGGTCGTCAACAATCAGCACCCGAAAAGGCGTTGCTTCAGGCATACTATTCTCCTGAGTTTTTATTAGTATCATTATTGTTTTCAGCGCATCAATCGTCCAGATTCATCACGCTGATGAGAGGATAAATTTTACCCCAATTTGTGCATGGGTAAGTAGTAAAACCTGTGCTGAAGGCCGGAGTAATAATAAGGAATGTTGAATCGCAGGCATAAAAAAACCAACCATAAAGGTTGGTTTTTTTGGGATTTTTGGTCGGCACGAGAGGATTTGAACCTCCGACCCCCGACACCCCATGACACCGTTTATAAAACGCTGAGAGACACGCCACTACTGGTGGTGGATGCTATTTGTATGTATATGCAAACAGTGCTTTTTTAGCAAAACACGCGCTATATACATCAGTAACTTAGGTGATGGTTTCTCCCCGTTGTTTGATGTGTGTTATTTGATATTTATGACGGATTTGTCATTTTTTTGACCTAGTGTTGATTTGGTGTTATATTGGATACTGGTTGCATAAGGTTAACTGGAAAATATTATGATTTTAAATTTTGGCGCGAAAAACTTCTTCAGCTTCAAAGAAGGGTTTGATGTATCCTTTGAGCTAGGTAATACATGTCCAAAAGAAATTTCAAGAGGGAAAAATGTAACAAATATTCTTTGTATTAAGGGTGCAAATGGTTCTGGTAAAACCAATATACTGAAAGCACTTCATTTTATAACCAGTTTCATTACTAATTCTTTTGATTTAAAGCCAACTTCATACTTGCAGTTTGATCCATACTTTACAAGTAAGGATGAGTCTGAATTTTATATAACATTTACATTAAATGATATAGTTTATAGATATGAAGCTTCAATGACAGATGTTGAAGTTAAACGTGAAGCTCTTTACAGAAAAAGTAAGAGAGACACTAAAGTTATTGAGCGTATTAATGATACTATTACATTCGCAGTTAAAGAATTCGAAGAATTAAAAAAAATTAAAATGCGGAAAAATGTTTCATTATTCAGTATGGCAATGCAATATGATGTTGATTGTGTAAGGTTAATTCATGATAGTTTTTCACGTATAATATCAAATGTAAGATATTCAGGATTGTTAACTGAAGTGCATGAGTTAGAATATTTAAATGAGTTTTATCATAATAATCCTGAGGTTTTTGAATTTTGTAAAAAAATAATAATGAAATTTGACCCATCTATCCATGATATTTATATAGCTAAAAATGTTAGTGATGATGGAAAAACTACATATATACCTTGGTTTGTTTTTGAGTTCGGTGAAGAGTCAGATATTTTAGGTTTAAATCTTCAATCAAGCGGTACTAAATCTTTATACAGACAATTAGGAAGTTACAAAGTTGTCCTATCTTTAGGAGGAATGCTTGTGCTTGATGAATTTGATATAAACCTTCATCCGCATATATTACCCCATTTACTAGATATTTTTATCGATGAAGAACAGAATCCGTATAATGCTCAGTTGATTTTCACTACACATAATACAGACATTCTGGATTTTTTAGGGAAGCATAGAACCTATTTAGTAAATAAAAATAATACTGAAAGTTATTGCTATCGACTCGATGAAATCCCAAGTGATATCTTGAGAAATGATAGGCCTATAACCCCTGCCTATAATCAAGGTAAAATTGGGGGGGTTCCTAATTTATGAAAAAAAAATTTGGCAACTCTAACGCGCAAAAATTTCTAAGAGGATTTGAGGGGCTGGTGAGCCTTGATTCTGTAGAGTGTAATTTAGCTAAGAGGTGTAAATTTAATTTTTCTTATTTTATAAGTAATCAGAAGACTTGTGGTAAATTGTCTGATTGGGATAAGGCAACTATATGTGACTTTTTTACAAAGTTAATCGATTATTCCTCGAAGTCCTTAAGTGATCTTCAGATGATTGGTTTAGGAAAAAATCGGCATAATTTACTTTCTATTTACGATTCTTATCCCAAAAATAGTCTTTTTGAACAACCACGAAATATCCCTCATCAGGCTAGATGGGGACGGATTAGGTTAGATCAAAATAAAAGATTGATTGGGTTTGTTGTACCTGACGATTACCATGGGTATCGCCATGAAGGTACTGGAATGCATTATGATAAAAACACATTTTATGTTGTTTTCATTGATAATGAACATGGTTTTTATCCTCTAAAAAAATAATGTTATTATGACGGTTATCCACAGTTGATATGTAGATAACCGTAGAGCATAATTTTTATTATTTGTATTTATTGCAACTAATAACCACTATTTGTTTTTATTTCTCCATGCGGAACTATCACCCAATCGATATGATTTCGAGTGTAAATTTTTGTGGACTTTGAGTCACTGTGAGCCATTCGTCCCTGCGGATCTATACCCTGTTGATCAAAAAGATGTGCCGCCAGCGCTCTAATTTCGTGAAAGGTTGGTCTTTCATCCATCAGTAGATTGTCGCATAAACCTAGCCTGTCGCGCGTAGTTGAAAACGACCGACTCAAATAGTCCGGTGCAACTTGAGTAGGGTGTGAAACCTCTTTGCTGCGTTTAACCTGCCGTTCTGGGATTCTGTGAACGACAAACGGACTGGCCACATGATCGCGGCTATCGTCAATTATCCGTTTCAACTCTTCACCAATCGGTATTGCAACGTGTAATGCCTCTTTTTTTTGTACTTTCTGCCTATGGATGTATAGCGTCCTATAAATACCGTTTTCTGGTTGTGCTAACCATACGCACCCGCAGATGCCATCTTTGGGCTCTTTTATGGAATACCGGATCCGTGAAACTTCCAATCGTGCGTGTGTTGTCTGCAATGCCAAATCCATCGCGGTCCGTAACCATGGTTCAGCTGCACGCCTGATAGCTCTAAAGCTATCAAGTGAGAGGCGCTGGCGTTTCTTCTCTTCTGTCCTACGCATTTTTTTACGGGTTGCCGGGTTATCGAACATTAGCGATTCATCGACCGCATAGGAAAATAATTTTTTAAGAAAGCTGACTTTCCTGTTTTGTACGTTTGCTGATGTTTCGGCATGGTAGTGGTTTATATAGGCGTTCACATGCTCCAGCTCAATATCGCAAGCTGGTATGTTGATGAAGAATTCTTTCACCCTCAGAGCATCGTTGTTCCAATCGTCGAGTGTATTCTGTGAAGGGCGCTCATTCTCAACCGCACGCTCCATAAAATGATCCACATGTTCAGAAAATGGTTTTGCTTCCCCTGTTACTCCGCCAGATTCACGGACAAGTATTTCTACTGATGGTACATTTGCTGCCCTCATTCTTAGGTTGTATTCACGGGCTATAGCGATCGCTACAGACCTGTCTTTACCAATATTCTTTTTTTTCCCAGTTATAAGCGTAAATTTATAAACGCCGCGATCTTTATCGAATATTAGATATTCGGGTAGATGGCGGTATTCTCTTTTTCTTGGCCTGGCTGCCAGGGTTAACCCTCACTGATAAGCTGGCGAACAGTATGATTAACCATTGAGTCGCCCCCCCATTTTTCAGACTCGCAGACCCAAACAGATCCGTCTACGATTTTGCCTGTGAGAAGTCCGTTTTCAACCCAACGTTTAATGGTCCGATTATCCGGGATCGAGTCTTTGGTAAATTCGCGTTTACCCCATTGACTTGCCTTTATAAGTTTTGCCATGACAGATACTCCATACAGCCCGGCTGCACCCGGGCTTACATATTTATAAATTATTGCCGGTGGGGCAGTAGACGTTGCCAAATTGCTGAAACGTATTTGGCCTGGTGGCGGGCAGCTGAACATGTTTGCTCTAGTTGATGTGAACTCGTTTTATGCCAGTTGTGAGACTGTGTTCCGGCCAGACCTGAAAGGAAGGCCGGTTGTGGTTCTTTCAAACAACGATGGCTGTGTTATTGCCCGTAACGCTGAAGCCAAAACGGTTGGTGTGAAAATGGGGGATCCGTATTTTAAGCAGAAAGACTTATTCCGTCGATATAGCGTGGTTTGTTTCAGCAGCAATTATGAGCTGTATGCGGATATGTCCAGCAGGGTAATGTTCACGCTGGAGGAGTTGTCACCACGCTGCGAAATTTATTCGATAGACGAGGCATTCTGTGATCTTGCTGGTGTAAGGAATTGTCGTGTTCTGGCGGATTTTGGGCGGGAATTAAAAGATGCTGTTTATCAAAATACGAGGCTGGCGGTTGGCGTTGGTATTGCCCAGACAAAGGCTCTGGCGAAACTGGCGAATCATGCTGCCAAAAAATGGCAGAGACAAACGGGTGGGGTGGTGGATTTATCTAATCTGGATCGCCAACGCAAACTTATGGCTGCACTTCCGGTTGATGAAGTATGGGGAGTAGGGCGCCGTATCAGCAAAAAGCTGGAGGCAATGGGGATTAAGACGGTTCTGGATCTGGCTGATACTGATATTTGTTTTATCCGGAAGCACTTCAATGTTGTCCTCGAGAGTACGGCGCGCGAACTGCGCGGCGAACCCTGTCTTGAACTGGAGGAATTTGCCCCCGTAAAGCAGGAGATTGTCTGTTCCAGAACATTCGGGGAACGTATAACGGATTATGACGCTATGCGGCAGGCCATCTGCAGCTACGCGTCGCGCGCCGCAGAAAAACTTCGCGGTGAGCATCAGTATTGCCGCTTTATTTCTGCATTCGTGAAAACCTCTCCCTTTGCGCTTAACGAGCCGTATTACGGGAACAGTGCGTCCATGGAGCTTCTCACCCCCAGTCAGGATTCCCGCGACATTATTAACGCCGCGGTAAAGTGTTTGGACAAAATCTGGAGGGATGGTCACCGGTACCGGAAAGCTGGCATTATGCTGGGTGATTTTTTCAGTCAGGGCATGGCTCAGCTCAACTTTTTCGACGAGAACGCACCGCGTGCAGGAAGCGATAAGTTGATGGAGGTGCTAGATCACCTGAACACGAAAGGCGGGAAAGGAACGCTCTACTTTGCAGGGCAGGGTGTACAGCAGAAATGGCAGATGAAACGTGAAATGCTTTCACCACGGTATACAACAAGATATTCTGATATTCTAAGGGTTAGATAAGTTAATAAGTTCTACGGTTCGATCTGGCGATGAATATTTACTTAAATTGAATTTCTAGTTAAGTGAATTGTAAATGAATGGTTCAGGTTTAGAAATCATAATTTTATGTTGCAAAAATTCACTCCTTATTTAATAATTGGTTAGGTAAATAACTTGTAATATAATTATTATGCTTGATAGTATATTTTTTAAAAAAAGGAGAGCTAGGTATGCAAAGATCTGACTTTACAAACAAATTGATTCTTGAGCATTTTGACCGTGTGCGAGAGGGTACTAATAATATATTATTCAAACAAGCCTCTACCATTGTAGATGAAGATAAAAGATTTATTTTTACTCAAGACGTCAGAACCGGTCTGGGTTGGGACTCAAGTATTCAAACAATGTATGATTACAGAATGATGATGAGTCCTGCTATATATGATCGACTTTATCAGGTCTGCGTAATATCACTATGCTCAGATATTGAATTTATGTTTAAAAGCATCTTTGACTGTTATGGATACCAAAAAGGAAGCGGCACTGGTTTTTTTCAGCGTTTTGATGACGTTATTAAAGTTCTAAAGAGTCATAGCTTTAATTTTAATAATATATCCTCAGATATAGATAATCTAAAGTTTGCATTTCAAATCAGACATATTGGTATTCATAATATGGGGTATGCTGATGCTGCGTTTGTAAATAACACAGGAAGAGGCAAGGATGGAGATCCTTACATAATAAGTCAGGCAGATTATAGGCTAATGTATAATTCATATGAAAGATTTTTGAAGCATTTAGATGCTACTCTTCCTTAATAATGGGTTAATATTATTGTTAGGTTATTGCTTGGTTGTGTAAAAGCTATAACCTGACAGATTCTTTCGAAATTAATCCATTTTCTTAATTTCAAAGCAAGACAGACATGATAATAAAGAAGCTAATGCTAAAAGTCAGGTATTCGTAACGATATCCAACGGTATTTTATTTTAGTTGTCGTTTTATAATGACATATGCTTAATGCATTTGTATTAAGCATGCTGATAATTTTCCATTTACAAAATAGCTTCAATTAGTTTCGGAACCTGATTCCGTGGATTGTCCACTGCCTGCCATATAAACTCCTCAGCAGACACAGTTTCATTAAAAGCTATATCTTCGGCTTCCTTCCCGCAAATATCCTGACGAATCCAGTCGCTTGCATCTTCCGGCGACAGAACCAGCGGACGACGGTCATGAATGTCAACAAGACCTTTATCAGCCGCTGATGTTATAATGAGAAAACCTTCTGCTTCATCCCCCGCGCTCGAAGGGTGTACAGTCGCTCGCCGCCATCAAAATTGGCTGACCGCCGGCGCGATGAATGAAATAGGACTGTTTCTTGTCGCCTTCCTTTTTCCACTCGTACCAACCATCAGCGAAACATATCGCCCGGCCGTGCTGCCATAGAGGTTTAAACATTCTGCTGGTGGACACGGTTTCTACACGTGCGTTAATGAGAGGCGGTTTATCCCACCAACCGGGGCGTATCCCCAGATAACCGGGTCAAGATGCAACTGCTCATCACATTCGCTCAGAAGCAGAACTTTTGTCCCTGGCGCTACGTTGAATCTTCCGATGGGTTCTGGATCGTATGGAATATTGAGTTCTGATTCATCAGCGAGCAGGGCAAGATAATCTTCACGCGTCATTGACTGTGAAAAGCGTCCACACATAGAAATCTCCAGCCATATGTCAGACTGAAAGTATAGGGTAGGGAGAAAAAGTGGTGTGGACCGATAATGATTTAAAAGGAGCTTGTAAGGTAAATCGGAATGAAAGTTTTGTGAATTGATGAATTCCGAAAGTGAAAAGGATACTTAATCATCGTGTGCTAGCGATCCGGGAGCAACATTTGACGTGGTTATTCCCCAGTAATTCCCCATTGCTTCCCCGTTCAGAAAACAGGCATAAAAAAACCAACCGTAACGGTTGGTTTTTTTGGGATTTTTGGTCGGCACGAGAGGATTTGAACCTCCGACCCCCGACACCCCATGACGGTGCGCTACCAGGCTGCGCTACGTGCCGACGCTATGGCTGCTAATACTACTGCTTTCCGCTGCGAATGCAAGAGGATGCTTCGCTAACTGATTTATAATTAATCAGTTAGCGATAAATCGTTTCTCATCCGTCAGAACCTGTAGCAGCAGGCTTAGCTGTGGTTTCTGATCTTTTATTTTCTCGCCGCGTAAATCATAGGTTTGATAAGTACCGTTGTTATTCAGCACCAGCGTCATTTCTGGCGTGGTAACGGCCATCGTGCTGCTGTCGGCGGCGGTAACCCAGTAATGGCGGCGGGTTGCATTGAACAGATCCTGCCCCTGCGAGTACTCGTTAGCTGGCGTGCTGACGTGCAACAGGCGCTGCATAAGCGTTGTCATCAGGTCTGTATGATCGGTCAGGCTATTGATGCGCTGGGCAGGCGTTCCCGGCCAGTGAATAACAAGAGGCACCTGCAGATGACCGCGTGACCAGGCAAAATTGTTCTCTTCCTGTGTCAGCGGCACACCGCGGCCTGCGGTAATAATCACCACCGTGTTGTTCAGTTTGCCGGAGTCGCGCAGGGCGCTAAGCACGCGGTTGATGTTGGCATCCACATCCTGAGCGGCGTTGGCATAGCGTCTGGCAAAGTTCTTCTGGTTGCTGTCATCAAGGTTCGTGCCGTTAAAGGAGACCCACGAGAACCAGCGGTTATCTTCCTGCGCGTAGCGTCCCAGCCAGTTAATCCACTGGCTTGCGGTTTGCTCATCAGATTGTGTTTGCACGCTCGGCATGGAGAAATCTGACAGCAGCGCCTGGCGATAAAGCGGGCTGGTAAAGCCATCCGAGGAGAACAGCCCTAACTGATAACCCTGCTGATTTAGTGCAGAAATCAGCGCCGCAGGCGTTCGGGTCGACAAAATGCCGTCCATGTAGCTTGGTGAGACACCGTAGAACAGTCCGAAGATCCCGTTATCCGTGGTGTTGCCGGAACTCATGTGACGCGTAAAGGCGATATTCAGCCCGGCGAATTCAGCCAGCGCAGGCATCTGCTTTTCAAAGCGTGAGTAGTTCAGGCCGTCGACGGTGATCAGCAGGACGTTCTGACCAGTGCCCATATCACGATAGCGCAGTTCGCTAAGCGGGTATTGCACGGAAACCGCTTCCGGATTGCCCTGTTCGATCAGGCGACGCTGATACTCTTGCGCGTCCAGCAGGCCATGTTTTTCCAGGAACTTACGTGCCGTCATCGGGTAGGAGAGCGGCAGGTTCGCGCGCTGCATAGTAATCGGGCGATAGAAATTGGCATCCGCCCAGATATACACCACGTGCGAGGCGATAAAGGAAACGAAGAAGAATGCGGCTAACGGTTTAGCAAAATGTCGACGACGCGTCAGGCTGCGCAGCTTTTGCCAGCTCCAGGTCGCAAACAGCATTTCAATTAACAGGATAACCGGCACGCTGATAAACATCAGTTGCCAGTCACGCGCCGCTTCGTTCTGGTCAGGGTTGATGACCAGTTCCCAGACAATCGGATTGAGGTGCAGGTGGAAGCGGGTGAAAACTTCGCTGTCGATGAGCAACAGCGTCATGCCTGCCGTCGCCAGAATAGCTGATAAGAATCGCATCAGCCTCTGGGACATGACGATAAACGTCAGGGGAAACAGGATCAGCAGATAGGTGGCGAACACCAGAAAGCTAAAATGCCCGACAACGCTCAGGTAGGAATATACACGACCTGCAAGGGTTGTCGGCCAGTCGGCGACAAACAGGTAACGGCTACCGAGCACCATGGCCAACAGAATGTTGAACAAGGCAAACCAGTGCCCCCAGCTAACCATCTGGGAGACTTTCTCACGGTAGCGCTGACGATGAGTTACCATAAACTGTTGTTCGTTTCCCCGGAGCAGGCTCTTAATGCGCTTGGTCGTCGTTTACCGAAGACTGCAATGCGCGGGCAAAAGAGTTGGCAATCGCCTGGCGCTGGGCCGGTGCGATGCTTGTATTGATAAGGTTAGTCACCATATTTCCCAGTACCATCAGGGAAAGGTCGGTCGGCGCCTTATGTTTTTCCAGTACGTTGAGCATCTCATTCAGCAGTTGTTCAACGTGTTCGTCACTATAGCGGGAAATTTGTGGCATAAATCGAAATCAGTCTGTTCATGAAAGGGCAACATATTACCGTACGGACAGTTTTTTTTCTGCTTTTTTATCTTCTATTGCGTCACTGCCCGGCAGGTGGTTGAATACCGCCCGGTCTTAAAGGAGAGTTTATCATGAGTCTGGATATCAACCAGATTGCCCTGCACCAGCTTATCAAACGCGACGAGCAGAACCTTGAGCTGGTCTTGCGCGATTCATTACTGGAACCGACAGCGACCGTTGTCGATATGATGGCTGAGCTGCATCGGGTATATAGCGCCAAGAATAAAGCTTATGGCCTGTTTAGCGAAGAGAGTGAACTGGCGCAAACGCTGCGTTTACAGCGTCAGGGCGAAGAGGATTTTTTGGCCTTTAGTCGTGCAGCGACAGGGCGTTTGCGGGACGAACTGGCGAAATATCCTTTTGCCGACGGCGGTATTGTTCTGTTCTGCCATTACCGCTATCTGGCGGTAGAGTATCTGTTGGTCGCCGTGCTGAACAATTTAAGCAGTATGCGCGTCAATGAAAATCTGGATATCAACCCAACGCATTATCTGGATATCAATCATGCGGATATCGTGGCGCGTATTGATTTAACCGAGTGGGAAACCAACCCGGAGTCCACGCGCTATCTGACGTTCCTGAAAGGGCGGGTAGGGCGCAAAGTCGCTGATTTCTTTATGGACTTCCTCGGTGCCAGCGAAGGTCTTAATGCCAAAGCGCAAAACCGTGGGCTGCTGCAGGCGGTCGATGACTTTACCAATGAGGCGCAACTCGACAAAGCCGAACGCCAGAACGTGCGTCAGCAGGTGTACAGCTACTGTAACGAGCAGTTGCAGGCTGGTGAAGAGATTGAGCTGGAATCACTGTCCAAAGAGCTTTCCGGCGTCAGTGAAATTAGCTTCAGCGAATTTACCGCTGATAAAGGCTACGAGCTGGAAGAGAGCTTCCCGGCGGATCGCAGCACGTTGCGTCAGTTAACCAAATTTGCCGGCAGCGGCGGTGGGTTAACCATTAACTTCGACGCCATGTTACTGGGCGAGCGTATTTTCTGGGATCCGGCGACGGACACCTTGACCATCAAAGGCTGTCTCTTATAACCATCTGACGGTGCCGACGAAGAGGATAGTGGTGAATCTGGTGGGTGGAGCCACACTTAAAAAAAACAAGCGATAGGGCAAGGTGGAAGCCGTATTCTGACGTCGGACATTAACACGTATGAGCGTTACTAGCGTACGGCACACGAAACTGTGAATGACCGGGGGTTA